>Ga0114969_10000041_pt1 | contig 94775 bp, 93 predicted proteins | sample M_130807_MF_Meta_FD_87316 | JGI IMG/M metagenome (GOLD analysis project Ga0114969, IMG submission 87316) | Freshwater microbial communities from Lake Montjoie, Canada to study carbon cycling - M_130807_MF_MetaG | ecosystem: Environmental > Aquatic > Freshwater > Lake | place: Lake Montjoie... | reverse complement strand
CATACCATGGGGCCACCATTGGCGCTCAATCTCTGACGGGAATCAGTGCATTTCGACATTCAGTCCCCTTGCTAGCAGGTATTCACCACATTGCCAATCCAGATCCTTACCGAGGTATCTTTGGGTCTGAGATAAGCAATTATTTGAACGATATCAAGCAGACGATTCAGTACGCAACGCCTGGCCGCCTTGCAGGCATCTTGGTTGAACCCATTCAAGGCTATGGTGGCATCATTGAGCTGCCCGATGGCTACTTGAAAGGCGCTGCTCAAATCGTTCGTGAAGCAGGCGGCATTTTGCTGGTCGACGAGGTGCAATCTGGCTTTGGCCGAACAGGTGACTCTTTTTGGGCATTTGAGAAGCACGGGGTCATTCCTGAAATCGTGATCATGGCCAAGGGGATGGGCAATGGTTTTCCTCTTGGTGCGGTTGTTGCCCAGCGCAAGGTGGCCGACAGCTTAGATGGTAAATTTCTTTTCCATACCTATGGTGCAAGCCCTATGTCATGTTCTGCAGGACGAGCAGTACTCCAGATTATCGATGATGAGGGCCTGCAAAACAATGCGAAAGTTGTAGGTGGCGCATTGCGTGCAATGCTTGAACGCTTGAAGGCAAGTCACGAAATCATAGGAGATGTCCGGGGTCGAGGGCTCATGCAGGCCATTGAACTGGTGAGCGACCGAAAAACAAAAGTGCCGGCAACTCAAGAGACAGCAGAAATTTTTGAATTAACGCGTGAGCATGGGCTGATCGTGAGTAAATCAGGTGCCAACAAAAACATCCTCCGAATGGTGCCACCCATGTGCTTGCAACTCGAAGATGTTGCAGTGGTTGAGCAGGCCTTGACGCGCTGTTTTGAAGCTTATTGAGTATCGAGCATTCAAGCATGAAAAAATTTACCTTCTCAATGCTGAAGGCACTCTTCAAGTCATAACTTCCGCCCCACGCGCCAGAGCTTCTCGCGCCAAACCCATGACCTCGCGCGGCGGCAATGGTTTGAGTTTGTGATTGCTCCAGACTTGGCGCCACAAGCGCCCACCGCGCTGCCCGTGGTACAAGCCCAGCATGTGCCTGGCAATGGCGTACCAGGGGCAAGCATCTTGTGCAAAGGCGCGCTCCATGTACGTGACCATATCTTGCTCTACTGCCTCGCGGCTTGGAATGAGATGTGCATCATCGAAAAATTGAGCATCCCATGTGGTGAGCAGCCACGGGTTGTAGTAAGCCTCGCGCCCCAGCATCACGCCATCAACGTGTTGTAAATGATGGGCAATTTGCGCGTTGGTGGTGATGCCGCCATTCACAACGATGCACAAGGCAGGAAAATCTTTTTTCAACTGATAGGCCAACTCATACCGCAGAGGCGGAACCTCTCGGTTCTCTTTGGGCGACAAACCCTGCAACCAAGCGTTGCGTGCATGCACGATGAAAACTTGGCTGCCCGCCTGACTCACCGTGCCCACAAAATCGCGCACAAAATCGTAGCTTTCAATTTGGTCAATACCAATGCGATGCTTGACTGTGACGGGCAAACTCACTTCGTCCAACATGGCTTTAACGCCTTGAGCCACCAGCTCGGGCTCGTTCATCAAACAAGCACCAAAAGCGCCGCGCTGCACACGGTCACTGGGGCAGCCACAGTTCAAATTGATTTCGTCATAGCCCCATTGCTGGCCCAGCTTGGCTGCGTAGGCCAACTCTTGCGGCTCACTGCCGCCCATTTGCAGCGCCACGTCATGCTCCTGTGCATTGAATCTCAAATGCCGCTCCACATTACCGTGACGCAAGGCGCCCGTGGTGACCATTTCGGTGTAAAGCCGGGTGCGCTGGGTTAGCAGGCGATGGAAGTAACGACAGTGCCGATCGGTCCAGTCCATCATTGGGGCGCAACTCAGTCTCCAAGGCGAATATGTCATTAAAAATCTTTTAAAGTCAGCAACTTAGGATGTTTTTTAAAATTTGTCTAAATTTGACGAGTTTTGCCTTGATTATCCAGTTTTTGATCTGTGTATCCCGGATTCTAGGCAGCTGAATTTGCTAACTGCTTGGTGGTCAGGAAGTTGTGGCCGAGTACCCGGTTTGTCGCGTAAACGGTCAGTCGAAAAACTCTGTCTTGCGTTGAGTCCGGGCCATAGCAGTCATCGGCCAAAGCCAGCGTTCAGCGGGCGATCAAGCAAAGCGGAAATTCGATTTTTGGGGAAACCCCCGAATAATTGAGACCGCTCAAAGGAAAGCAGACGTTCGCGAAAACGTGCCCGTTCTAAATAGCGGTCGTTCAGGGCTCCAATGTGAATCTGGTGATGCCGATGACACGTACTCCCAAGCTGATTCGCAGCCCAAAAAACGCGCTAGTCAGCCTAATCACCCCGCCAAATACAGTTCCACGCGATCGGTGGTCCAAGTCGCTATTCCGGTGCCAAAGAAGTCGGCATCTTCTGTCCACACCGGGCAAGCAATCGTCATGGCGCAGTCGAGCACGGGCCAGTCATCGGCATCGCGCATGGCAATTCGTTGCAGCGCCGCAGCTTGCAATCCTGAATAAACACCCAGTTCCAGCGGCTGGACTACGGATTCCAGGGCATCGAGCACCGTCAGCGCCGCTTCGCTGTTTACGCCTCTTTTTTCCAGCAGCGCGGGGAGGTACTTTCGCGCGTCCGCATAGGCTACATCGGGCGCGAAGAATTGCACCGTACCTGCATTGGAAACAATGAGCTCTTGCACCCGCTTGCCCAGTACCGCGCGAATCAGTATGTTGGCATCCAGAACGATGGCTTTGTTGCTCATGCCGCGGCAGGCACCGTTTTCTTGGGCGTGCTTGCGCGTTTACGGGTGGTTTTGAATTCGGCGACCACTGCGTCCACATCAATGCTCTTGGCTGCAAGCAAGCGATCCAAGGTCTTGCTGGCCCTCTTCAATGCGGCGACGTCAGCCTCCGCCTGGCCGTGGGTCGGTATGAAGTAACCAATGGTTTGCCCATGGCGAGTCACGGCCACTGGTGTGCTCGACGTAATGAACTCGGCCATGCCGGCCCGGAATTCGCGAATCCCCACTTTGGTTGCTTCCATCATTTTTCCTTTGAATTCACATGCATATTGTGGATTCTAGTGTACACAAAACTGCAGGAAGCGCATAGTAGCAAGCCCTTGGCATCGAAGACAGCCGAATGCACACTTGGTATATACCAGGTTAGTACCTTATATCTCCATTATGGCAAAGGCTTCCATCGATGTACAAGTACTGATACAATGAGGGCTATGGCTGTGCCAAGAAATAAACCCATTGACTGGATCGGGTCATCGTTCAAAGACCTGTGCGATGACGAAATTTTTCCCGAAGATGCGCGGCGGGCTGCTGGATATCAACTTCGCAAAGTGCAGCGCGGCGACGACCCAGATGACTGGAAGCCTTTTGATGATGTTGGAGCGGGTACAAAAGAGATCCGCATCAAACAAACGGACGGTGCCTTTCGAGTGATGTACGTGGCCAAATTTGAAGATGCCATTTACGTACTTCATTGCTTCAAAAAGAAAACGCAAAAGACCAGTCAAAAGGACAAGGATTTGCCTACCCAACGTTACAAAGACATGATGCTGATCAGGAGTAAAAAATGACCGCAAAAAAAATCATTACCCACCGCACCCCTGCTGATGGCAACATCTTTGCGGATCTTGGCTTTGCGCCCGAAGATGCTCAGAGGCTACTGGCTGAAGCTGACATGGCCATAGATGAAAAGCGGGCGCTCAAACAAACGTTGATGACTGAAATTGTGGACTGGATCGATGCGCACAATCTCAAGCAAGCACAGGCTGCAGAGATTCTTGGTATTACTCGTCCTCGGGTGTCCGATGTCGTCAATCAGAAAACACCAAAATTTACTGTTGACTCTTTGATTGACATGGTTTTGCGCACTGGTAAGCACGTTCAGCTTTCGGTCCAATCTTAGAAGCTAATGTGGCGCAACTCGACCGGCTGCCCCTAACTAGACCAAAAGTGCCTCAACTCCTTTGGCCTCAACCATTTGCAATAACTTTGCCGAGGTCCCACTGGGGTGCTTGTTGGCGGCAGGCGACTCCCATTTTTGCACTGTCGATACGCTCACATTGAGCATTGTTGCGAAAACCGCTTGGCTCGCTTTCACAATCATTGTGCGGATGGCCACAACGCGCTCTGGCGTGAAGGAAGGGGGCGCTTCGCACAGCGCCCGTATGCGCGCCATGTCTGTTTTAGACATGACGCCGTAGCTGCTCATGTCGGCCGCCGTATCAAGGAGCTCCTGGAGCATGCGCGCTTCTTCACTGGTTCTTTTTGTCATTGCATATCTCCTTTAAGCTTCCGTTGAATTTCATTTCATCGAGTTTTGACATGGGTTGAATTTGTAAATTTGCGCCGATAAGTTTATTGGTTCATCGCAATCTTGCACTTATGGCTGCCGAACAGGGTGTAAGCCTGAATCGACTTGCCAGTGCAAAGTTGGCTGCATAACCTCTCATGTGCGCTGCTTAGCTGACTTATTTATTCATCGTTGAATGGACGAAGCAACTTTTCTACAAACGCATGGGCTTTAGCCACATCAAATCGAACTAGACGCAACACGCGTCATGGCTCGAATTTTCACGTGAAACTTGACCCGGCCCCAAAGAAAAACCCCGCCGAAGCGGGGTCTTCAAATGGAATAAACCAAATAAGTTTAACCCATGTGCAAACCGCCATTGACCGAAAAATCTGCGCCCGTGGCGTAACCGCCCTCATCTGAAGCCAACCAAGCAATGATGGAGGCTATCTCGCTGGGCTCGCCCAAGCGCTTGACGGGCACAGTGGCCACAATTTTCTCCAGCACATCAGGACGAATGGCTTTGACCATGTCGGTGCCAATGTAGCCAGGGCTAACGGTGTTGACCGTCACGCCTTTGGTGGCCAACTCTTGCGCCAAGGCCATGCTAAAGCCGTGCATGCCGGCTTTGGCAGCGGAGTAGTTGGTCTGCCCTGCTTGGCCTTTTTCGCCATTGACCGAAGAGATGTTGACGATGCGGCCCCAGCCTTTTTCCACCATGTCGGCAACCACTTGCTTGGTCACATTGAACATGGAGTTCAGATTGGTCTCAATCACCATGTCCCAGTCTTCGCGCGTCATCTTGATGAACATGCGGTCCTTGGTGATGCCCGCGTTGTTCACCAAAACGTCGATACTGCCGTGCTCGGCTTTGGCCATGGTGAAGGCGGCCACGGTGGAGTCCCAATCACCCACATTGCCTACGGAAGCGTAGAAGGTATAGCCCTGGGCTTTTTGCTCGTCCAGCCATTTTTTAAAATCGCGCGTGGGTCCGCAACCGGCGATAACTTTGAAGCCTTCTTTGTGAAGACGTTGGCAAATGGCGGTTCCGATGCCGCCCATGCCGCCTGTGACGTATGCTACTTTTTGACTCATGATGGAAGTCTCCTTGGGTTGTGAATACTGAAAAAAAATTAACGCTCGAGTGCCAACGAGACACCCATGCCGCCGCCAATGCACAAAGCGGCCAAGCCTTTTTTAGCGTCGCGCCGCTGCATCTCATGCAGCAGTGTGACCAAGATGCGGCAACCCGATGCGCCGATGGGGTGACCAATGGCGATCGCACCACCGTTGACGTTGACTTTGAGTGGGTCGATGTCAAGGGCCTTGTTCACTGCGCAGGCTTGCGCAGCAAAAGCCTCGTTCAACTCAAACAAATCGACGTCACTGGCTTTCCAACCGGCTCGCAGCAAGGCTTTTTGCGAAGCTGGCACGGGGCCCATGCCCATGGAGGCAGGATCTAAACCGCTGGTGCCAAAGGCTGCTATGCGGGCCAAGGGCTTGAGGCCCAAAGCAGCCGCTTTCTTGGCCGTCATGACCATCACAGCAGCCGCGCCATCGTTGATGCCAGAGGCATTGCCAGCTGTCACTGAGCCAGCTTTGTCAAACGCAGGGCGCAAGCCCGCGAGCACTTCTGCCGTGGTTTTTTTATTGATGAATTCGTCGGTGTTAAAAACCAGCGCATCACCTTTGCGCTGCGGGATCAGCACATCAACGATTTCATCTTTGAACTTGCCAGCTTCTTGTGCCGCTGCAGCTTTTTGTTGACTGCCAGCAGCCAATGCATCTTGCATCTCGCGCGTGATGCTGTGGGCCTTTGCCACATTTTCGGCCGTGATGCCCATGTGGTACTGGTTGTACACATCCCACAACCCGTCCACGATCATGCTGTCAATCATTTTCCAGTCACCCATGCGCTGGCCGTCACGGCTGCCGTTCAAAATATGCGGGCTCGCGCTCATGTTTTCTTGGCCACCTGCAATGACAATTTCACTGTCGCCCCAAGCCACAGCTTGAGCGGCCAGCATCACGGCTTTGAGGCCCGAGCCGCACACAGCGTTGATGGTCAGCGCCGGTGTTTCTTTGGCCACACCGGCTTTCATCATGGCTTGGCGCGCAGGGTTTTGCCCAACTCCTGCAGCCAGGACTTGGCCCATGATCACTTCGCCAATGGCGTCTGCGGGCAAGCCGCTGCGCTCAAGCAAACTTTTGATCACAATACTGCCCAACTCAGTGGCCGGTATTTTGGCCAATGAGCCGCCGAATTTGCCCACGCCCGTGCGTGCAGCTGAAACGATAACGATATCTTCCATTTTTAGTTTTCCTCAGTTTAAAAAATCAAGCGCGAGCTTTCACATAGCGCCCTGGCGCTGCTTCAATGGCCTTGAACTTGGCACCTTTGCCGTATGTTTTAGGCGCTGCAATTTGTTTGCCCGCATGGGTTTTGAGCCAGTCAGACCAATCGGTCCACCAACTGCCTGGCAGCTCTTTGGCGCCAGCAATCCACTGCTCTGCCGTGGCCGGAAATTTGCCATCTTCACGCAACCAGTGGCTGCGTTTTTTTGCCTCGGGTGGGTTGATCACACCTGCGATGTGCCCAGAAGCACCCATGACAAAACGCTTCTTGCCGGGCAAGTGTTGGGTTGAAGCATAGGCCCCGCCAATGGGAACGATGTGGTCCTCGCGCGAGCCATAGATGTACACCGGCATAGTCAATTGGCCCATGTCAATTTTTTCACCACACACTGTGACTGAATTGGGCTTGACCAAACGATTTTCCAAATAGGTGTTGCGCAAGTACCAAGCGAAGAAAGGCCCAGGCAGATTGGTCGAGTCGCTGTTCCAGTACAGCAAGTCAAAAGGCGGGGGAGATTCGCCTTTCAAATAATTGCCCACCACATAGTTCCAAACCAAATCGTTGGGGCGCAAGAAACTGAAAGTGGAGGCCAAATCTTGACCCTTGAGCAAGCCGCCTTGGCCCATTTGCATTTCGCGAAACTTGACGAAGTTTTCGTCAATGAAAACATCCAAAACTCCGGTGTCTGTGAAGTCAATCAAGGTGGTCAAAAATGTGGCGCTGGCCACAGGCTTTTCACCCCGCGCGGCTAGCACCGCCAGTGCTGTGCTCAGGATCGTGCCGCCCACACAAAAACCCAAGGCATTGATTTGCTTGGCGCCTGTGATGTTTTGAACTTCATGAATGGCTTGAATGGCTGCGTTTTCGATGTAGTCGTCCCATGTTTTTTCAGACATGGATTCATCCGGATTACGCCAACTCACAACGAAAGTGCGCTGACCTTGACTGACGGCATAACGGATAAATGAGTTGGCCGGTTGCAAGTCCAAAATATAGAATTTATTGATGCAAGGGGGCACCAACAAAAATGGCTTTTCGTAAATTTTGGCAGTCAGTGGTTTGTACTCGATGAGTTGAAAATATTCATTTTCAAAAACCACAGCACCTTCGGTGGTGGCCACGTTTTCACCCACGACAAATTTGCTTTCGTCGGTCATGGAGACATGGCCTTGCTTCAAATCATGCACCATGTTTTGCATGCCCTTGGCCAAGCTCTCGCCGTTCGTTTCAATGGCTTTTTGCTGTGCATCGGCATTGAACGCTAAGAAATTACTGGGCGCAGAAGCAGCCACCCATTGCTCGACCGCAAAGCGAATGCGGTTTTGTGTTTGCGCGTCAGCCTCAACCGCATCGGCCAAGCCCATCAAAGTTTTGGCATTGAGCAAATAGGCCGCAGCGGTGAAAGCGGCCATCGGGTTGTTGCTCCAAGCCTGGCCTGAAAAGCGCCGATCTTTGAGCTCAGGCTTGGACAACATGCCATGGTTCCACAAGGCACAAGCCTCCTCTAAATAGTGGGCTTGCAAGTCCTTCAATTTATCTGGCGAAAATTGCATCTTCGGAGCAGCAGCTTCAGCACCGGTCACAATACCTCCCAGATCCATGGTTTGAAAAGTTTGCATGGCTTGGCTCCAACTTTTGGCCAAGTTCTGCTGAAATTCTTCATTGGCGTGGGACCAAAATTCTGGGCTTGCTGCAGTCATGGTCTAAATTCCTTCTTTTTTAAATCATTTCGGTTCATGTATATCGTTGCCATCGCCTGGATTTATGTCACTTTGATGATGAGTGTGGTCGAGGCCACCAGCTCTAACGGCACTGTTCTCGGTGCTATTGTGACCTTCAATCTTTACGGGATCCTTCCAACTGCAATAATTGTTTACATCATGGGAACACCCGGGCGCAGGCGTGCCAGATTGGCAGCTCAAAAGGCGGGAAACGCACTCGCCTCAGGGCCAAACCCCGTCGCCAAGCCGCCCTCAGACCAACCAGACCCCAGCGGCCATGCGGCCGGTGGTCCCCCCAAGGCGGGCAGCGTCCCGGCGGTGCGAAAAGTACCGTGACGGCTGGCTGACCGTGCACCAAGGCGAGCTGCTGTCATTGCCATAGATTTTTTCAAAACCCACTTCGGCCAGCCGCAAACGGGCTAAATGAGCCAAATCCGCTTGGAATTTGCCCACGGACTTTGGCCTGAAACAAGCCTCCAAACTGGCATTGGCCGTCGCACTGCAAAAAGCAGTTTGAACATCAGCGCCCACCTCAAAAGCCTCAGGGCCAATGCAAGGCCCCAACCAGACCAAGCAGTCGGCCACCCTCAAGCCCTGGCTTTGAGCCGTTTCGGCCAAAACCTCCACCACCCCACGGGCGCCATCACCTGCCAAACCACGCCAACCTGCATGGGCGGCGGCCACCCAAGAGGCCTGAGGGTGACAGACCAATATTGGTAAACAATCGGCAACCATCATCGTGCAAGCCACCGTGCGATCACGCGTCCAACACACATCGGCTTGAGCACCCTGCACTGTGTGGGCATTCAAAGGCGCGACTTGCCAGCCATGGACTTGCTTTAAGTAGACGGCCTGCGCACCCGTGGCCTGTGCAAGCAGCGCGCGATTGCGGCTGACGTGTTCGGTGTTGTCCCCCACGTGCTCACCCAAGTTCAAACTGTCCCAAGGCGCAAGTGATACGCCGCCACTGCGTGTCGTCATGAAAGCGCGCACATGCGAGGGTGCTGGCCAATCGGGCTCAAACCCGAGCCGGGTCAGTGGCACCTGCTGCGCGTGCATCAAGCCTCAAAGTCAGGGCAAGCTGAGGGCTGCGCCTTTTGGAAAGCGTCTAGCTTCATGCACGCATCAAAGGCGGCCATGGTCAGCGGCAAGCCGTCATAGTTGACATCAAAGCGCCGGCCATTGAAGATTTGCGGCACCAAGCAGCAATCGGCCATGGAGGGAGCGCTGCCATAGCAAAACTCAGATGCAGGGCCTTGTTCCAATTGGCGCTCAAAAGCCTCCAGCCCAGTGCGAACCCAGTGCCGATACCAATCGGTTTTTTGCGCATCTGTGACTTTCAATGTGCCACTCAAATATTTCAAGACACGCAAGTTGTTCAGTGGGTGAATCTCGCAAGCAATCGACTGCGCCAAAGCCCGCACACGGGCTTTGGCCAAGGCATCCGAAGGCAGTAAAGCGGGGCTAGGGTGGGTTTCCTCCAAATATTCCATGATGGCCATGGACTGGCTCAAGTGCTGCCCGTTAATTTCCAAGCTAGGCACCAACATGTCCGCCGCCATGGCGGCATAGGCGGGGAATTTATGCTCACCTTTGGGTAAATGAACCGGCATGTAGTCAAACGCCAAGCCCTTGAGATTCAGGGCGATTCGAACCCGAAATGAAGCTGAAGATCGGAAGTAGTTGTAGAGTTTCATAGGCGTTAGCATAAACTGGAATCATGCAACTTGACTTAGCCCCACCGAACTTGCCCTGGATGGAAGAAAACGCCCTCTTTCCAGAGGTAGAGCGTGCTTGGGGCCCTCAAACCGAAGCGCCTGGCCTGTTGGCAGCCGGCGCTGGTTTGGATGTGCCCCGCTTGGTGCAAGCCTACTCAAGCGGCATTTTTCCTTGGTTCAGCCAAGGCCAGCCCGTTTTGTGGTGGAGCCCCGACCCGCGCATGGTGCTGCAAATCAGCGACTTTAAATTGCAGCGCTCTTTGCGCAAAACTTTGACCCGCTATGGCGCCAACCCAAATTTTGATTTGCGTTTTGACACCGCCTTTGACCGCGTCATCCAGGCCTGTGCCAGCAGCCCCCGTGACGGACAAAACGGCACCTGGATCGTGCCCGACATGGTGCAGGCCTACCAAGCGCTGCACCGCGCTGGCTTTGCCCACAGCGTGGAGACTTGGCTGGAGGGCGAATTGGTCGCAGGCTTGTATTTTGTAAACCTCGGCCACGCGGTGTTTGGTGAATCCATGTTCAGCACTCTGAGTGATGGCTCCAAAATGGCATTGGCCGCCCTGGTTCATGTTTGCCAAAAGCACGGCATACAAGCCATCGACTGCCAACAAAACACCCCGCACCTGGCCTCTTTGGGCGCGCGCATGATGAGCCGAGTTAACTTTATCGAGCAAGTCCAAAGCGCCTTGAACGGGCACAGCCCCGATTGGAAAAATGAAACTCTCGATTGGGATGCATGGATGCGAAGCCAAAAGCCATGACGCACCTGAAAGAATTGCCCTTTAGCACTTTGCAGTTTTATGCAACAGCGCCCTACCCTTGCAGCTATTTGGATGCGCGGCAAGCGCGCTCCCAAGTGGCAACACCCAGCCATTTGATTCAAAACGAGGTTTACTCCGATTTGGTCGAGCGCGGCTTTCGCCGCAGTGGCTTGTTCACCTACAGACCCTATTGCGACGGCTGCCAAGCCTGTGTGCCCTTGCGCGTGCTTTGCAATGATTTCAAGCCAGATCGCAGCCAGCGCAGAGCTTTGAAAAGGCACAGCGGTTTGACGGCCCGGGTGTCTAAACTGGGCTTTGAGCCCGAGCACTATGAGCTGTATCTGCGCTACCAAAACAGTCGCCACGAGGGCGGCGGCATGGACCACGACAGCCAAGAGCAGTACAAACAATTTTTACTTCAAAGCCGGGTCAACTCCCGCTTGGTAGAGTTTCGCGAAGCTGCGCCGCCAGGCCAAATTGGCGAGCTCAAAATGGTCAGCATCGTGGATGTCTTGAACCAAGGGCTGTCGGCTGTCTACACTTTCTACGCCCCTGAGGAAAACACAAGTTACGGCACCTACGGCGTGCTCTGGCAAATTGAGCAAGCCAAGTCCTTGGGCTTGCTTTATGTGTATTTGGGCTACTGGATAGGGGCCAGCCGAAAAATGCGCTACAAAGCCAATTTTCAGCCCTGCGAAAGCCTTCAAAACGAGCGCTGGACGGCACATCTACCAGCCACCCTGACCCAAGCAGCCTCTGAAGTCTGATTTCATCTTGTAAAATTGAATTTCGGAAATTGCCGTTTGATGGCACTTTCACGGCTTTCACATTGAACAAGGCTCTGACCCATGAGAAAAGCACAAGCCAACGCCCCCGCCACCCCCACCATCCAAGTGATCGAGCGTTTGTTCTCCTTGATGGATGTGCTGGCCTTGCGTGAAGACGCCATCTCGCTCAAAGAGATCAGCGAGAAAACGGGTTTGCACCCCTCCACGGCGCACCGGATTTTGAACGACTTGACGATCGGGCGTTTTGTCGATCGGCCGGAGCCTGGCAGTTACCGCTTAGGCATGCGTTTGCTGGAGTTGGGCAACTTGGTGAAGGCCCGCTTGAATGTGCGTGATGCCGCACTCATACCCATGCGCGAGTTGCACAAACAAATTCAACAACCGGTTAATTTAAGCATGCGACAAGGCGATGAGATTGTCTATATCGAACGTGCTTTCAGCGAACGCTCAGGCATGCAAGTGGTGCGCGCCATCGGTGGCCGTGCCCCCTTGCATTTGACCTCGGTCGGCAAACTTTTCTTGTCGGTTGACGAGCCCATGAAAGTTCGCAGTTATGCCACGCGCACGGGCTTGTCTGGCCACACGCGCAACAGCATCACACAGCTGGCCGTGCTCGAGCGCGAACTGTCCAAGGTACGGCAATACGGCATTGCGCGCGACAACAAAGAGTTGGAGTTGGGGGTGCGCTGCATTGCCGCAGGCATCTATGACGATCAGGGAAAACTGTTGGCAGGGCTGTCGATTTCAGCACCCGCCGACCGCATGGACGAGGCTTGGTTGCCCAAGCTGCAAGCCACAGCCGAGTTCATCTCCAACGCGCTGGGCTACAAAGACTGAGCTTCTAGCTGCGCCACGCTCACACGCAAAGTGCTGTTGGTTTCGACCCAGCGGCGCACGCGCTCTGCATCAGCGATGCGGCTTAATTTGCCCGCAGAGTCCAAGAACACCATGATCAACTTGCGGCCCGCCACTTTGGTCTGCATGACCAAGCATTGGCCTGCCTCAGAGATGTAACCAGTTTTTTGCAAACCGATGTCCCAATTGGGGCTTTTGACCAAGCGGTTGGTGGTGTTGTAGTGCAAAGTGCGCCGTCCGACCGCCACTTCGCGGCCAGGCGAGGTTGAGAGCTCGCGCAGCAGTGCCACGTTGTAGGCTGCGCCCACCAAGACCGCCAAATCGGTGGCGCTCGACTGGTTTTGACTCGACAAGCCCGTGGGCTCGACATAGCGCGTGTCGTTCATGCCCAAGCTTTTGGCTCTGACGTTCATGGCTTGCACAAAAGCATGCAGGCCGCCAGGGTAAGTCCGGCCCAATGCGTGCGCAGCGCGGTTTTCGCTGGCCATCAGGGCCAAATGCAACAAATCACCCCGGCTCAAGACCGAGCCCACCGCCAAGCGCGAAGTACTGCCTTTTTCGGTGTCGACGTCTTCTTGCGTGATGGTGATCATTTCATCAGAAACCAAATTGGCTTCGCTCACGATCAAGCCCGTCATAAGTTTGGTCAATGAGGCAATGGGCAAAACCGCATGGTCGTTTTTGCGAATCAAAACCTCTTGCGTATCTTGGTCAATGACCAAAGCCACGCTAGAGCGCAAGTCCAAAGCATCGGCATTGCCATGCAAGCCAGCCAATCGGCCAAAAGAGGGGCGCGTGTCTGGGGCTTTTGCTTTGGCAATTTTGCGCGTTTTTGCTGTTTTTGCGCTGGGTTTGGCAACTTTGGCGGTCGCCGCTTTTTGAGCACCAGGACTTGTCTGAGCCGCACTGTGAGTCGGCACAGCCAACAACAGGAAGGGCAAAACGCCTGCCTTGAGGATGATGTGGAGTTTGCGTTGGAAAAGTGTCAAAACGGTACTTTCAATGCACAAAGTCATTGCTGGGTTTTCTCGAAGTTTAATGCAAGCAAGCTCTAGTGTACACAAATAAAAAAGTCGCGCAAGATCAACACCTTGCGCGACCTTCTTCAAGATGAAAAACAGCTTAGGCCCAAACAGGCCCTAGCCTTGGGCGGCCACCCTGTCCGCCTTGCTTTGAAGCTTGTTCAAAGCGCTCAGATAGGCTTTGGCCGAGGCCACGATGATGTCGGGGTCTGCCCCAACACCGTTGACCACCCTGCCGCTGTTTTGCAAGCGCACGGTGACTTCCCCCTGGCTTTCGGTCGAACCACTGATGGCATTGACCGAATACAAAACCATTTCAGCACCACTTTTGACATGTGACTCAATGGCTTTCAAAGATGCGTCGACAGGCCCATTGCCTTCAGCGGTACCGCGAACTTCTTTGCCCGCCACCGTGAAAACAATGGACGCGCTAGGACGCTCGCCGGTTTCACTGTGCTGCGACAAAGAAACAAAGGCGAACTGCTCCTTGTCATGGATGACGCTTTCCTCGCTGACCAAGGCCAGAATATCTTCGTCAAAGATCTCGCTTTTGCGGTCAGCCAACTCTTTGAACCGGGTGAAGGCCGCATTCAGCTCTGCCTCACTCTCCATGGCGACACCCAAGTCTTGCAGGCGTTGCTTGAATGCGTTGCGCCCGCTTAATTTGCCCAACACGATTTTATTGGCGCTCCATCCGACATCTTCCGCGCGCATGATTTCATAAGTGTCACGGGCCTTTAAAACACCATCTTGGTGAATGCCCGAGGCATGTGCAAAGGCATTGGCCCCAACCACGGCCTTGTTGGGTTGCACCACAAAACCAGTTGTTTGACTGACCATGCGACTGGCAGCCAAAATGTGCTTGGCGTCGATGCGCATGTCCAAACCAAAATAATCACGCCGCGTTTTGACGGCCATCACAACCTCTTCCAAGGAGCAGTTGCCAGCACGTTCGCCTAGGCCGTTGATGGTGCATTCAATTTGTCGTGCGCCGCCAATTTTGACACCCGCCAAAGAGTTGGCCACCGCCATGCCCAAATCGTTGTGACAGTGCACAGACCAAATGGCTTTGTCTGAATTGGGCACACGCTCGCGCAAGGTTCTGATGAACTCACCATACAGCTCAGGAATGGCGTAGCCCACGGTGTCGGGAACATTGATGGTGGAGGCGCCTTCATCAATCACGGCTTCCAGGATGCGGCACAAAAAGTCCATGTCGCTGCGATAGCCGTCCTCGGGGCTGAACTCCACATCGGCCACCAAGTTGCGCGCAAACCTGACGGACTGTTTGGCCTGCTCAAAAACTTGGTCTGGCGTCATACGCAATTTCTTTTCCATGTGCAAGGGTGAGGTTGCAATGAAGGTGTGAATGCGCCCGCTGCTGGCGCCTTTGAGGGCTTCTGCGGCACGCGAAATATCACGGTCGTTGGTTCGGGCCAAAGAGCAAACCGTGACGTCTTTGATGGCATCAGCAATGGCTTTGACGGCCTCAAAATCACCGTTGGAGCTGGCGGCAAAGCCGGCCTCAATCACATCCACGCGCAGGCGCTCCAATTGCCTTGCGATGCGCAGCTTTTCATCCCGCGTCATGGAGGCGCCGGGGGATTGCTCACCGTCCCGCAAGGTTGTGTCCAAAATGATCAATTTGTCAGTCATGTTTCATCTCCTGGTTTGAAATCTATTCAATGCAACTGAGACAATAAAAAAGCCCGCTGCGGTTGGCAAACGGGCTTTGGGGAAAATGCTAAGCGTGCGCTACATGTCCCGCCCGTTGGGCGATAGCAGCAGTGTTAGCAGATTCAATGTCATGGCTGCACTTTAGCACAACTGCCGGTCATTGGTGAAGTCCGCGCTCGTCGGGCTCGTCGGTGGAGGTGCTGATCAGGCTGGTCTGCTGCCCTTTGGCGCGGCGCCAGCCATACAGCACATAACCGCTCAAACCGTACAGCACAAACAAGCCAAACAGCACCAAGGGCGGGTGAATATTGACCGCCGCAATGCCCAGGGCAATCATGACAATCACCACAAAGGGCACGCTTTGCTTCATGCTGACATCTTTGAAGCTGTAAAACGGCACATTGGTGACCATGGTCAAGCCAGAGAACAAGGCCAGCGCAAACATGGGCCAAGCCATGCTGGAGGCGGCCACTTCGGCGTCCGTATTGATCCAAATAAAGCCCATCACCAGAGCCGCAGCAGCGGGCGATGGCAGGCCTTGGAAAAAGCGCTTGTCAACCACGGCTGTGTTGACATTGAAGCGGGCCAAACGCAGCGTGGCACAGGCGCAATAAACAAAGGCGGCAAACCAACCCCAGCGCCCCAAGCCTTTGAGTGACCACTCGTAAGCGATCAAGGCTGGCGCAGCGCCAAAGGAGACCATGTCAGACAGCGAGTCCATCTGCTCTCCAAAGGCGCTTTGGGTGTTGGTCATGCGGGCCACCCGGCCGTCCAAACTGTCCAGCACCATGGCGCTGAAGACCCCAGCTGCTGCCAAGTCAAAACGCCCATTCATGGCCATGACTACGGCATAAAAGCCCCCAAACAAAGCGGCCAAAGTAAACAAGTTGGGCAGCACGTAAATCCCCTTGCGAGGCTTGCGTGCCACTCCAGCAGCTTGTGCTTCTTCGGAATTGTCTAGACCATCATCATGCATTCAGGCGTTCTCTAGTGAGGGCTTTGGGGAAAGCTCAGTGGCAGTTTCAGTTGCGGATTCAGTTGCGCGTTTTGTCCACCAACTTGTTTTTAGCAATCCACGGCATCATAGAGCGCAATTGTGCACCCACGACTTCGATCGAGTGTTCAGCCGTCAACCGGCGCCGAGCGGTCATGCTGGGGTAGTTGGTGCGGCCTTCCAAAATGAACATCTTGGCGTAGTCACCTTCCTGAATGCGTTTCAAAGCATTGCGCATGGCTGCGCGTGACTGCTCGTTGATGATTTCAGGGCCTGTGACGTACTCACCATACTCGGCGTTGTTGGAGATCGAGTAATTCATGTTGGCAATGCCGCCTTCATAGATCAAGTCGACAATCAATTTCAATTCGTGCAAGCACTCAAAGTAAGCCATCTCAGGTGCGTAACCGGCTTCGACCAAAGTTTCGTAACCCATTTTGATCAACTCGACAGCACCGCCGCACAAAACGGCTTGCTCACCGAACAGGTCGGTTTCAGTTTCTTCTTTGAAGTTGGTCTCAATGATGCCGGCTTTGCCGCCACCGTTGGCCATGGCGTAGCTCAATGCCAAGGCACTGGCTTTGCCGCTTTTGTCTTGATGCACCGCGACCAAATGGGGCACGCCGCCGCCTTGGGTGTAAGTGTTGCGAACGGTGTGGCCTGGCGCCTTGGGGGCCACCATCCACACATCCAAGTCTTCGCGTGGAATGACTTGGTTGTAGTGCACATTAAAGCCGTGCGCAAAGGCCAAGGAAGCGCCTTGTTTGATGTTCGGCTCCACATCATTGCGGTACACCTCGGCAATTTGCTCGTCGGGCAACAAGATCATGACCACATCAGCGGCTTTGACTGCAGCGGCCACTTCCATCACGGTCAGGCCGGCTTTTTCAACTTTGGGCCAGCTCGCGCCGCCTTTGCGCAAACCCACCAGGACTTTGACACCGCTGTCGTTCAAGTTTTGAGCGTGGGCGTGGCCTTGTGAGCCGTAACCAATGATGGCCACAGTTTTGCCTTTGATGACGCTCAGGTCACAGTCTTTGTCGTAAAACACTTTCATGGTTTTTCTCCTAAAAAATAGTTCAAAAAAATCAGACGCGCAAAATGCGCTCACCCCGCCCGATGCCACAGGCCCCGGTGCGAACTGTTTCCAAAATGGCGCTGCGGTCAATGGCTTCCAAAAACGCATCGTTTTTGGCTTGATCGCCTGTCAACTCCAAGGTGTAACTTTTGTCCGTGACATCAATCACGCGACCTCGGAATATATCCGCCATGCGCTTCATCTCCTCGCGCTCTTTGCCCACCGCGCGGACTTTGACCAACATGAGCTCGCGCTCGGTGTAAGCCCCTTCGGTCAAGTCAACCACTTTGACAACTTCAATCAAGCGGTTGAGGTGTTTGGTGATTTGCTCAATGACATCGTCCGACCCAGCGGTCTGGATGGTCATGCGCGACAAACTGGGATCTTCGGTGGGCGCCACGCTGAGCGACTCGATGTTGTAACCCCGTGCGGAGAACAAGCCGACCACACGTGAGAGTGCGCCGGGTTCGTTTTCAAGTAAGACTGCGATGATGTGTTTCATGTGCGATTCCTCTTTTTGCCGCCCTCCCCTGGGCACGGTAATGCGCAGACTTGGCGGGCAATAGATTCTTCAAAGTTTTTTCAAATTAAAGGTCTTCAGAGCCCATGAGCATCTCGGTGATGCCCTTGCCAGCCTGAACCATGGGGAACACGTTTTCTGTGGGGTCGGTGCGAATATCCATGAAAACGGTGCGATCCTTGAGTTTGCGGGCCTCGCGCAGGGCTGGCTCCACATCTTGCGCACGCTCAATCAACATGCCAACGTGCCCATAGGCCTCGGCCAACTTTACAAAGTTGGGCAGCGCGTCCATGTAACTGTGGCTGTAGCGGCCTGCGTATTCGATCTCTTGCCACTGCCGCACCATGCCCAAATAGCGGTTGTTCAACGACAAGATTTTGATCGGCGTGTTGTATTGCAAACAGGTTGATAACTCTTGGATGCACATTTGCACCGAACCATCACCTGTGATGCAATAAACCTCAGAGTCGGGCTTGGCCATTTTGACACCCATGGCGTATGGAATGCCCACGCCCATGGTGCCCAAACCACCGGAGTTGATCCAGCGGCGCGGCTCGTCAAATTTAAAGTACTGCGCCGCCCACATTTGATGCTGGCCCACATCGGAGGTGATGTAGGTGTCTACGCCGCGCGTCATGTTGTACAAGGTCTCAATCACGAACTGCGGCTTGATCACATCTTGGGTGCCTTTGTCGTACTTCATGCATTCGCGTTGGCGCCAGCCCTCAATGCTGGACCACCAAGCGCCCAGAGCTTGACTGTCGGGCTTGAGGCCGGATTCTTTGATCATGGCAATCAATTCCAGCAGCACGTCTTTGACGTCGCCCACAATCGGCACATCGACCTTCACGCGTTTGGAAATGCTGGAGGGGTCTATGTCAATGTGGATGATTTTTCGCTCGTTTTGCGCAAAATGCTTGGGGTTGCCAATGACGCGGTCATCAAAGCGGGCGCCCACTGCCAGCAACACATCGCAGTGCTGCATGGCATTGTTGGCCTCCCAGGTGCCGTGCATGCCCAGCATGCCCAAAAATTTAGGGTCGCTCGCCGGGTAGGCACCCAAGCCCATCAAGGTGTTGGTGCAAGGGTAGCCCAGCATGTCGACCAAGGTTCTGAGCTCTTTCGATGCATTGCTCAGCAAAACGCCGCCGCCGGTGTAGATGAAGGGGCGTTTGGCAGACAAAAGCAGTTGCAAGGCTTTGCGAATTTGCCCGCTGTGGCCTTTGCGCACGGGGTTGTAGGAGCGCATCTCGATGGTTTCAGGGTAGCCTGCATAAGCGGCCTTGTTGAACGAGATGTCTTTGGGAATATCAACCACCACAGGGCCAGGCCGGCCACTGCGTGCAATGTGAAAGGCTTTTTTCATGACCATTGCAATGTGGCGCGCATCTTTGACCAAGAAGTTGTGCTTGACAACGGGGCGCGTGATGCCCACGGTGTCGCACTCTTGGAAAGCGTCTAAACCAATGGCGGCAGTGGGCACTTGCCCACTGATGATGACCATGGGAATGCTGTCCATGTAGGCGGTGGCAATGCCGGTGACGGCGTTGGTCAGACCAGGCCCAGAAGTCACCAAGGCCACGCCCACTTCACCCGTAGCGCGGGCATAACCATCGGCCGCATGCACTGCAGCCTGTTCATGGCGCACCAGCACGTGCTGGATCGTTTCTTGTTTGTAAAAAGCGTCATAGATGTGCAGCACGGCACCACCTGGGTAGCCCCAAACGAATTGAACGTTTTCGGCTTGCAGCGCTTTGACGAGGATTTCAGCGCCACGCAATTCGGTGGTGCTGGGAGCGGCTGCGGCTGCGGCGATTGCCATTTCGGCTTTGGAGATTTCCATATTCAACCTTTGTGAATTTCTCTAACGAAAAACCTTGGGTGCCCTTTTGCGGGACTCTTGTGGAGTCGCATCAGAACTTAAGACCACCAACATGGGCACTTAACGTAGGGGTGCCGGATGGTGATCCGTTTGCGTTTTTTCAATTGCAAGCTCGCATTATAGATTGGCGCAGTGCCATAATCCGTGACGCACAATTTGGGTGCAATACATTGGCGACCGAACAAGAACTTTCTGACTTCCTTAAAAACACGGAAAAGCGTGCATTCAAACGCACGCTGTATCACGTGCGCAATGAGGAATCGGCGCTTGATATCTTGCAAGACAGCATGATCAAGCTGGCCACCCATTACGGCGACAAGCCCGCTCAAGAGTTGCCCCTGCTGTTCCAGCGAATTTTGTCCAACACCACCTTGGACTGGTTTCGCAGGCAAAAGACCCGCAACGCCCTGTTCTCCAATATGAGCGACTTCGGCTCAGATGCCGACAGTGAGGATTTTGATATTTTGGAGTCCCTCACAGACCAGTCCAACTCGGAATTTGGCGAGAGTGCGGAAACTCAAATCGAGCGCAAACAGGTTTTCCATCAGATCGAGGCCGAGATCTCCGCCCTGCCCCCGCGTCAACGAGAAGCCTTCCTGCTGCGTTATTGGGAGGAGATGAACGTTACCGAGACGGCTGCTGCCATGGGCTGCACCGAAGGAAGTGTCAAAACTCACTGTTCCCGGGCTGTTCACGCACTGAGCAAAGCGCTCAGCGCAAAAGGATTAAAAATATGACCGCATCAACCCTGTTAGCCAACGCCAACATAGACCGCATGGGCCTGCAACTGGCACGCCGGCTCAATGAACACGCCCTGGATTTGCCCCACGATATCACCGAGCGCCTGCGCGCGGCCCGTGTTCAAGCCATTTCCCAACGCAAACGCGAGCCCGTTTGGGTCAGCGCACCCCAATGGGCGGGCGCCGGTGGGCCGAGCATGGGCTCGGGCGACGAAGGCCTTAATTTATGGAGCAAAATTGCATCTGCGTTGCCCCTGATCGCCTTGCTGGTTGGTTTGGCCACCATCCACGTGCTGCAAACCGAACACCGTGCCAATGAAATTGCCAGCCTGGACGCCGAGTTGTTGATTGACGAATTGCCCCCAGCGGCTTACGCTGATCCAGGGTTTTTGGTGTTCCTCAAGTCCTCACCCCCAGAGTCGAAAGCTGCCGATTGAGTTCTTTGCGCACGTCATTCCAATGGGCTCAGCCTGTCAAATCTGCTGTTTACGCTGGCGCTTTATGCCTGCTCGCAGCCGGCTTGGGTGTGGCTACGCCCACCTCAACTTGGGCGCAAAATGCGGCGCCAACTTCGTCCCCAGCTTACCCCGGCCAATCCAACCTGCCTAAAAAACCCACGGCATCGGTTGCACCCGCAAGCTCTGGCGCAGCTTGGGGCGCCTTGACCCCCATTGAAAAAAATGCCTTAGCGCCCTTGGCACCTCATTGGGCGCAGTTAAGCAGCTTGCAAAAAAGCAAGTGGCTGGCCATTTCCAAGAACTTTGACAAATTGTCGGTCACTGAGCAAGCCACACTGCACCACCGAATGACCGATTGGGTTGCGCTAAGCCCGCAGCAAAGGGCGCTAGCCCGGCTGAACTTCAATGAAACCAAAAACTTAGGCGCAGACGAGAAAAAAACCCAGTGGGAAGCCTACCAAGCCTTGAGCGCAGAGGAAAAACGCAAACTGGCATCCCAACAAAGCCGCCCCCTGCAAGGAGCGGCGCCAGCCACCAAAGCGCCGCCTGACAAATTAATGCGCTTGCCCGGAAAAGGGCCTGCGCCGCCAGATGCCAACAACCCTAACGCAGGCCCAGTTTTAGACCCTAAAACGCTCCTCCCAACACCTGCAGTTGCAAGCGAAGGTGCGTGATCCTTGAGCCCACCCCACCCTTGCGACGACGTATGGCCTGCTGGCTTTACGAAGGCATGCTCCTTTTTGGCGTGGTCTTCATAGCCGGTTACCTGTTCGGCACTTTAAGCCAGACGCGTAACGCCTTGCACAATCGGCACGGCCTCCAGGCATTTTTGTTTTTGGTGTTTGCCATTTACTTCACTTGGTTTTGGTCCAAAGGTCAAACCTTGGCCATGAAGACTTGGCACATCCGTTTGCTGGACGCTCACGGCAACAATCTGAGTCAGGCCAGGGCCTTGCTCAGGTTTGTCCTGAGTTGGATTTGGCTGCTCCCACCCTTGGCTTTGTCAGCGGTTTTTAACCTGCCTGGCGCTCAGGCAGCGTGGCTGGTGGCCGGATGGGTCTTGCTTTGGGCCATGCTCAGCCGCTTTCAAGCTCAGGGGCAGTATTGGCATGACATTTGGGCGGGCACTCGGCTGATTGATGTTACCCCCCACAAGGGCGCATCAGCCCCACCCTAGCTCACAGCTGCCCGCCATGGGGGCCGCGCAGGCATCACGGCCTATCGGGCACAATTGGCAACTTGTTCAATTGCAAAAGCCCCCCTTGGAACCCGTTAATCCTCAAAAAAACAGAACCGGCTTGTCTCGCATCTTTCATGCGGGTGGCTACTCGTGGCAGGGTTTGAAAGCTGGCTGGGGTGAAACCGCTTTTAGACAAGAGGCCAAGTTTTCAGTGTTCATGCTGCCCGCTGCTTTTTGGCTGGGCAGCACTTGGGTCGAGGTAGCGTTGCTGGCCGGTTCTGTTATTTTCGTCATGGTGGTGGAGTTGCTCAACACCTGCATCGAATCGGCCATTGACCGCGTTGGCCCTGAATGGCATGCCTTGTCCAAACGCGCCAAAGACATGGGCAGTGCGGCCGTCTTTTTGAGCTTGCTGCTGTGCCTGGGTATTTGGTTGGCCGCACTCTTCTCCAAATTTTGAACATGCGTGAGCCTGCGTTTTCAATTTGCGTTTATTGCGGCTCCAAGCCTGGCGACCAAGACATCTACACGCAGTGCGCACAACAAGTCGGTCAATGGATTGGTCAGCACGGCGGCCAATTGGTTTATGGCGGCGGGCGCAACGGCTTGATGGGAACCGTGGCCGACGCCACCTTGGCCGCAGGTGGCCGCGTGGTGGGCATCATTCCGCAGGCTTTGGTGGAGAAAGAATGGTCGCACACCGAGTGCACAGAGCTGCACGTGGTTCAAACCATGCACGAGCGCAAACAAATGATGGCTGAGCGGGCTGACGCTTTCTTGGCCATACCCGGAGGCATTGGCACCTTGGAGGAGTTTTTTGAGGCTTGGACTTGGCGCCAACTGGGCTACCACAACAAGCCCATTGGCCTGCTTAATTTGAATGGCTACTACGACACTTTGTTGACTTTTTTAGAGTCGGTGGTGACCCGCAATTTCATGACCCCATGGCAAATGGAGCTGGTCCAAGTCCATGACCAAGCCTTGCACTTATTGCCACACTTGGTGCAGGCGGCCGGGTTGCCAACCCCGTTTCAAAGTCAAGCTGTTTGAGCGCTTAAACAGCGTCGTCGTCGATCTCACCCGTGCGAATGCGGATCACCCGCTCCACCGTGGTGATGAAGATTTTGCCGTCGCCAATTTTGCCCGTGCGTGCAGCCGTGACAATGGCATCGATGCAGCGGTCCACGTCTTGGTCTTTGACCGCCACTTCGACTTTGACCTTGGGCAAAAAATCTACCACATACTCAGCACCGCGGTACAACTCGGTGTGCCCTTTTTGGCGGCCAAAGCCTTTGACTTCAGTGACTGTCAGGCCTGTGACGCCGCATTCGGCCAAGCCTTCTCGGACTTCTTCCAATTTGAAGGGCTTGATGATGGCGGTGATTTGTTTCATGGAAAAAGTCCTGTTCAAAAAGTTTAGGCTCGAAATTTATTTGTCATAGGATAACGCCAATCTTTGCCAAAGCTGCGGTGCGTCACGCGAATTCCCACAGGGGACTGGCGCCGCTTGTACTCATTGAGCTTGATCAAGCGGGTGACCTTCTCAACATCGGCGCGCTCAAAACCATCAGCCACCAAGGCCTCAATGCCTTCGTCGTTTTCCATGTAGCGCTGCACGATCAGGTCTAGCACTTCATAAGCTGGCAAACTGTCTTGGTCTTTTTGATCTGCGCGCAACTCCGCGCTGGGCGCTCGCGTGATGATGCGCCGGGGAATCGGATTGGCACCTGTGCCATACGGGTCATGCGCATTGCGCCACTGGGCCAGCTTGAAAACCTGCGTTTTGACCACGTCTTTGATGACTGCAAAACCGCCCGCCATGTCGCCATACAAAGTGCAGTAACCCGTGGCCATTTCACTTTTGTTGCCGGTGGTCAGCACGATGGCTCCGGTTTTATTGGACATCGCCATCAACAAGGTGCCGCGGATGCGCGCTTGGAGATTCTCCTCGGTGGTGTCTTGGGCCAAGCCTTTGAACTGCTCCGACAGCGCGTTTTCAAACCCTTCGAACAAAGGGGCAATGGAGATTTCGTCGTAACGAACCGCCATGCGAGCGGCCATGTCTTTGGCATCGATCCAACTGATGTCTGCGGTGTAGGGCGAGGGCATCATGATGGCGTGCACGTTGCGCGCGCCGATGGCGTCCACAGCGATGGCCAGCACCAAGGCCGAATCAATGCCGCCAGACAAGCCCAGGAGGGCCGCTTTGAAACCATTTTTCCCCAAATAGTCGCGAACCCCCAAGACCAAAGCGTGCCACAAATCAGCCTCCACGCTGCCTGATGGCGCGAGGCAGGAAGGCTCGAATTGCACAGGGTTCGTGCTAATTTCCAAGACTTGCAAGTCCTCGACAAAAGCCGGGGCACGGGCCACCACCTGGCCTTGCGCATTGATGGCAAAGGAGCGTCCCTCAAAGACCACCTCGTCTTGTCCGCCGACCAAATGCGCGTAGACCAAAGGCAAGCCGCAGGCCTGCACACGCTTGCGCATTTGATCCTCCCGCTCCAAGCCTTTGCCCACGTGAAAAGGTGAAGCGTTGAGCACCGCCAAGACCTGGGCACCGGCCTGTTGTGCTTGCAATGCAGGGCCTTCAAACCAAGCGTCTTCACAAATCAGCAAGCCAATGCGCACGCCTTGCACCTCAAACACACAGGGCTCATGACCAGAGGTGAAGTAGCGGCGTTCGTCAAAAACTTGGTAGTTGGGCAACTCTTGCTTGGCATAAGAGGCCAGGACTTGGCCTTCGCAGATCACGCTGGCCCGGTTAAAGCGTCGGTTGATCGCCACACTTTTGCTGCGCACACCGCCGCCATCAGGGTGGCCCACCACCACATGCAAGTCTTTTAACCCAGCCAACTCGCGGGCCACTGTTTTCAAGGCATCATCACAGGCGTCAATGAAAGCGGGGCGAAGCAGCAGGTCTTCGGCCGCATAGCCACAAATTGCCAATTCGGGGGTCAGCACCAGGCGTGCGCCTTGGCTGTAGGCCGTTTTGGAGGCGTCAATGATTTTGCGGGCATTGCCCGTCATGTCTCCCACGACAAAGTTGAGTTGGGCTACGCAGAGTTTAAGGGTCATACAGGTGCAGGAATTCAATTCCAACAATTATGTCATCCAGGTGCATGCGTCGATGCACGCTGTTTCAGCCCCGGCTTGGGACGCCTTGTTGGCGCTCCAAATCCAGGCCTCACCCTTCATGCAGCATGCTTATTTGGCTGCGATGCAAGACAGCGCCAGCGCCAGCGCCGAAACGGGATGGGTTCTGCAGCTGTTGACCCTTTGCGCACCTGCCGAGCAAGGTGCGCCTGGCGCCCTGCACGCGGCATGCGCCTTGTACATCAAGTCCCATTCTTATGGCGAATATGTGTTTGACTGGGCTTGGGCAGACGCCTACCAGCGCCACGGTTTGCGCTATTATCCCAAGGCCATCGCAGCCGTGCCCTTCACACCGGTGCCGGGCACCCGCTTGATGGCCGATTCGCCAGAAAGCCGCTTGGCGCTGCTGGATGCGTTGGTTTCACTGGCGAAAAGCCAAGATTGGTCCTCCTTGCATTTGTTGTTTGCAGCAGAGGAAGACTTGCAAACCTGCCGCAGTTCAGGGTGGCTGAGCCGCCATACCGTGCAATTTCATTGGAACAACAATGGCTTCACCGATTTCGAAGATTTTCTGGGGCACATGAGCCAAGAAAAGCGCAAAAAAATTCGGCAAGAGCGGCGCAAGGTGGCGCAAGCGGGTGTGGTGTTCAGGGCCTTGCAAGGCCAGGAAATTCAAAACGCTGACTGGGATTTTTTCTACGAATGTTATGAACGCACTTACCTGGAGCACGGTAATGCGCCCTACTTGAACCGAGATTTTTTCCAGCGAATGCAGTTGAACATGCCGCAAAACTGGCTGCTCTTTGTGGCTTCAAGGGGTGGGCAAGACATGGCTTGCAGTCTGGTGGGGTTGAACAACGCCGCTTTGCAGACCGCGCCAAGCAGCGTCGACCCCTCTGCGGCCTACGGGCGTTACTGGGGCGCTTTAGAGCGGGTTGACTGCTTGCACTTTGAGGCCTGCTACTACCAACCCATTGCATGGTGCATTGCGCACGGCATCGGCCGGTTTGAGGGCGGTGCGCAAGGCGAGCACAAGATGGCGCGGGCCCTGCTGCCCGTCAAAGCCAGCAGCGCACATTGGCTTGCACACCCCGCGTTTTCAGATGCTGTCGAGCGATATTTGGAGAAAGAAGGCCAAGGCGTTGAGGCCTACCTGGAAAACTTGGAGGCCAGATCGCCATTGCGGCCTGCCTCCAAAACCACGACCTGACGGCGCTGATTGGTTTTAGGCGTGTTCTTTGTTGTAGTTGGCGATGCCATCCAAGATTTCTTTTTTGGCCGATTCAGGGCCTTCCCAGCCCACAATTTTGACCCATTTGCCGTCTTCTAGATCTTTGTAATGCTCAAAGAAATGGGCAATGGTGCGAAGGCGCAAAGGGTTGAGGTCTTCGGGCTTTTGCCATTGGGTGTAGATCGACAAAATTTTGTCAATTGGAACGGCCAAAACTTTGCCATCTTCACCTGCTTCGTCTTGCATTTTCAAAATGCCGATGGGGCGGCACGGCACCACCACCCCAGGGATCAAGGGCACGGGCGTGATGACCAGCACGTCGACAGGGTCACCGTCGCCACTGATGGTTTTGGGCACGTAACCATAATTGGTCGGGTAGTGCATGGCGGTGCTCATGAAACGATCGACAAAAATAGCGCCAGTGGCTTTGTCAACTTCGTATTTGACCGGGTCGGCGTTCATCGGAATTTCGATGATCACATTGAATTGTTCGGGCACCAGATTGCCGGGGGTGACGTTGTCAAGGGACATGTTGGAAGGTCTCAGTTATTGATGTAGGACAAAGTGATTGCTAGGTATTAACCCCCATTTTACTTTCACAAGGCTTGCGTCATTGCTCTGTGGGCTCTTTATAATTCGCCTGTTGGCCAATCGCAACCTTGAAGGGGTGCGAGGAAGCAACGCACGGAGGGGCATCCTAAGCGTTGCACCTCCTTTTTGCGACAACACTCAAGGAGATTGACTTATGACAAGCAATTCAGTGCTGATTCTTGCACTCGTTTGCGGACTGATCGCCGTTTTCTACGGCATTTGGGCCCGAGGATGGATTCTTTCCCAAGACCCTGGAAACGCCAGAATGCAAGAAATTGCAGCAGCCATTCAGGACGGTGCAGCAGCCTATTTGGCTAGGCAGTACAAAACCATTGCCATTGTGGGGGTCGTGCTAGCGATCTTGATCGGTGTCTTTTTAGACGGCAAAACCGCCGTCGGCTTTGTCATTGGGGCCGTGCTTTCGGGCGCTTGCGGCTTCATTGGCATGAACATTTCAGTGCGCGCCAATGTACGCACTGCGCAAGCGGCCACCAAAGGCATCAGCGCTGCACTGGACGTGGCCTTTCGCGGCGGCGCCATCACGGGCATGCTGGTGGTTGGCTTGGGCTTGCTGGGCGTGACGGGTTTTTACTGGTTTTTGGTGGGCAACGGCAATTTGACGCCCGACATGAAACTGGCCAACTTGCTCAACCCCCTGATCGGGTTTGCCTTTGGTTCTTCCTTGATTTCCATCTTTGCCCGTCTGGGCGGTGGCATTTTCACCAAGGGCGCTGATGTGGGCGCTGACCTGGTGGGCAAGGTCGAGGTTGGTATTCCAGAAGATGACCCCCGCAACCCTGCGGTGATTGCTGACAACGTGGGCGACAACGTGGGCGACTGTGCTGGCATGGCCGCTGACTTGTTTGAAACTTATGCAGTGACTTTGATCGCCACCATGGTTTTAGGTGCCCTGCTGATTGGCAGCGCGCCCACCAGCGCGGTGATCTACCCCTTGGCTTTGGGTGCGGTGTCGATCGTGGCCTCCATCGTGGGCTGCTTTTTTGTCAAAGCCACACCTGGCATGATCAATGTGATGCCAGCCTTGTACAAAGGCTTGGCAATTGCTGGCATTTTGTCCTTGATCGCGTTTTATTTCGTCACGGTGGCGATCATGCCTGACAACGCCATCACCGCCACTGGCAGTCAAATGAAGCTGTTTGGCGCATGCGCTGTTGGCTTGTTCTTGACCGCCGCCTTGGTCTGGGTCACCGAGTACTACACCGGCACGCAATACGCGCCCGTGCAGCACATTGCACAAGCTTCGACCACCGGCCACGGCACCAACATCATTGCGGGCTTGGGCGTTTCAATGCGCTCGACCGCATGGCCTGTGCTTTTTGTTTGCTTGGCGATCTTGGCCTCTTACAAATTGGCTGGCTTGTACGGCATTGCCGTTGCGGCCATGTCGATGTTGTCCATGGCCGGCATTGTGGTGGCTTTGGACGCTTACGGCCCTATCACAGACAACGCTGGCGGCATTGCTGAAATGGCTGAGCTGCCCAGCAGCGTGCGTGACATCACCGACCCACTGGACGCTGTGGGCAACACCACCAAAGCCGTGACCAAAGGCTACGCGATTGGTTCAGCTGGCTTGGCTTCACTCGTTTTGTTTGCCGACTACACACACAAACTGGAAACCTACGGCAAAGCCATCAGCTTTGACTTGTCCGACCCCTTGGTGATTGTTGGTTTGTTCATTGGCGGCTTGATTCCTTACCTCTTTGGCGCCATGGCGATGGAGGCTGTAGGCCGTGCCGCAGGCGCTGTGGTGGTTGAAGTTCGCCGCCAGTTCAGCACCATTCCAGGCATCATGGACGGCACCGCCAAGCCCGAATACGGCAAAGCTGTAGACATGCTGACCACAGCGGCCATCAAAGAGATGGTGATTCCCAGTTTGCTGCCTGTGGTGGTTCCTGTGGTGGTGGGTTTGCTGCTGGGCCCCAAGGCCTTGGGCGGCTTGTTGATGGGCACCATCGTGACCGGCTTGTTTGTGGCCATCTCGATGTGCACCGGCGGCGGCGCTTGGGACAATGCCAAAAAGTACATTGAAGACGGCCACCACGGCGGCAAAGGCTCTGAGGCGCACAAAGCAGCAGTGACCGGCGACACCGTGGGCGACCCCTACAAAGACACGGCTGGCCCTGCGATCAACCCATTGATCAAAATCATCAACATTGTGGCGCTCTTGATTGTGCCTTTGGTGATGCAATTCCACAGTTAATCTGCTCCTGAAGCATGGCGCTCCTTTGATGTTTGATGTTTGATGTGTTAGCATCATGCATCCAACATGAAGGAGCGTTTCATGCGAACCACCTTAGATATTGCTGACGACGTTTTATTCGCAGCCAAAGAGATTGCGCAGCGCGAAAAAAAGTCACTGGGCTTGATCATCAGCGATTTGGCGCGGAGTGCCTTTTTAAACGCTTCTGTTGGGGGCGGGGCCAATGCCGGAGCCAACTCCAACGAGCCAGTCACCCCTAAAGTATCTGAGCGTTTGGCCCTTTATGGAATTCACCCCTTGCCTTCGCGTGGCGACATCGTCAGCAATGAGCTGATCGATCGGTTGCGCGAAGCTGAGAATATTTGATGCGGGCGTTGCTGGATATCAATGTGCTGATTGCTTTGCACGACCGGGACCACATCCATCACGAGCTTGCTGCACTTTGGCTTGAATCCAACATTGGGCATGGATGGGCCAGTTGCCCGTTGACGCAAAACGGCTGTTTACGCATCATGAGTCAGCCCGGTTACAGCAGCCCAAAACCCTTGGCCCACCTGATTGCAATGCTTCAGGCATCCACCCATACCGCGTACCACACCATGTGGAGCGAGGACATCAGCCTGTTGGATGACCGAGTTTTCCATCACGCGCGCATGCACAGTCATAGCCAATTGACCGACTTGTATTTACTGGCATTGGCGGTCAAGAATGGCGGAAGACTGATCAGCTTTGATCAGCGCATTCCCTTGAGCGCGGTGCGGGGTGCGCGCGCTGATCATTGGGTCAAATTGTAGAACGTGGGACGCCCATTTCACCCACGGCAAGCAAAGAAGGCACTATGCAACTGAACTTCATCTCCAACCAATCGGTGGCCAGTCAAAGTGGGCAAAGCTTGCCTGTGATGGACCCCTCAGATGGTCAAATTTTTGACCATATTCAGCGCAGCAATGCGCAAGATATTGACCATGCAGTGCAAGCGGCCAGGCAATGTTTTCAAGGCCCATGGGCTTTGATCAACGCCGCAGAGCGCGGGCGCTTGCTGATGCAACTGTCGGCCAAGGTGCTAGAACACGCAGAGGAGTTGAGCGCTTTGGAGCAACGCGACTGCGGTAAACCCACGCAGCAAGCCCGCGCTGATGCGCGCGCCCTGGCACGCTATTTTGAGTTTTATGCAGGTGCATGTGACAAGTTTCACGGCCAGACCATTCCCTACCAAAATGGCTACAGCGTCTTGACTTGGCGCGAACCGCACGGCGTGACGGGGCATATCATTCCATGGAATTACCCCATGCAAATTTTTGGCCGTAGCGTGGGTGGCGCATTGGCTGCAGGCAATGTCTGCGTGGTCAAGCCCGCAGAAGACGCATGCTTGAGTTTGATACGGGTTGCGCAATTGGCTGCTGAGGTGGGCTTTCCCGCAGGTGCCATTAACATCGTCACAGGTTTGGGGCATGAGGTTGGTGATGCACTCGCGCGGCACCCCGGGGTGGATCACATCAGCTTTACCGGCAGCCCCACAGTGGGCACATTGATTCAGCAAGTGGCAGCTGAGCGCCACTGCCCCGTCACCCTGGAGTTGGGGGGCAAAAGCCCACAAATTATTTTTGCCGATGCTGACCTCGATGCAGCCATTCCCGTGGTGATCAATGCCATTGTCCAAAATTCTGGGCAAACTTGCAGTGCAGGCTCGCGCGTGCTGATTGAGCGGGCCATTTATGAACCCCTGCTTGAGCGCTTGGGCCAAGCCTTTTCAAAATTACGCGTGGGCCCTGCCGCCATGGATTTGTCTTTGGGTCCGCTGATTCGTGCTTCGCAAAAGCAACGTGTGGAAGGCTTCTTGGCACAGGCCAAAGCCGATGGCATAGCCACCGTGGCGCGTGGCGTGGTGGTGGACCAAGCGCCTGCCAGTGGCTTTTACCAAGCACCCGTGCTGCTGCGCGACGTGCCCGTAGACCACCGCGTAGCGCAGGAAGAAGTTTTTGGCCCTGTTCTGTCTGCCATGTGTTTTGAGGGAGAAGATCAAGCGGCAAGCTTGGCCAATGCCACCGAGTTTGGTTTGGTGGCCGGCGTTTGGACGCGCGACGGGGCTAGGCAATTTCGCATGGCGCGTCGTTTGCGCAGTGGGCAAGTGTTTATCAACAACTATGGCGCAGGCGGTGGTGTTGAGTTACCCTTTGGTGGCGTCAAGTCTTCGGGCTATGGGCGTGAAAAAGGTTTGGAAGCCTTGCTAGGTTTTACCACCTTGAAGACCGTGGCCATTTTGCACGGTTAAGCACCCCCTCTTTCAACCAGCCCCGTAAAGTGATTCGATTCAAATGAAGGAATGCTATGAACGTGCAAAATAAAGTCATCATCGTCACCGGTTCAGGTGGCGGCATTGGCGAAGGTATTGCCAAACATTTGGCCGCGCAGGGCGCCAAGGTTTTGGTCAATGACATCCAAACGCAAGCCGGCCAGCGGGTGGCTACTCAAATCAACGCCGCAGCCGGCACAGCCGCATTTTTTGCGGCAGATGTGACGCGCACGGCCGATGTGAAAGCCTTGGTGGACGAGGCCGTCAAATTGTGGGGCAAGCTCGACGTGATGGTCAACAACGCAGGGTGGACCCACCGCAATCGCCCAGCGCTGGAAGTCAGCGAAGAGGAATTTGACCGCTGCTACGCCGTCAACATGAAAAGCATTTACTTGGCCACGGTGCATGCAGTGCCCGTGTTTCGCGCGCATGGCGGTGGCAGCTTTATCAACATTGCATCAACGGCTGGTGTGCGCCCTCGGCCAGGCCTGACTTGGTACAACGGCTCCAAAGGCGCTGTGATCACCACCAGCAAGTCTTTGGCCGCCGAATTGGGGCCTGACAACATTCGCGTGAACTGCATCAACCCCGTGTTCAACCCTGACACTGGTTTGTCTGCTGAATTTGCGGGCGGCCCCGTTGACGACGCCAGGCGCGCCAAGTTTTTATCCAGCATTCCTTTAGGCCGTTTTTCAACTGCTTTGGATGTGGCCAATGCCGCTTTGTATTTGGCCAGCGACGAGGGCTCGTTCATCAGCGGCGTTTGCATTGAAGTGGACGGCGCACGGTGCGTTTGAGTCAGCACAAAACCCTGCTCAAGCCTGAGGCATTGGGCTGCGGCACAATCTGAGCATGTCAGATCGCGTCATCCCTTTGGTCAACGAGCTTCGCGCCAGCTTGGCTGTACCCTCGCCCGCGCTTAGGCCGTGGCAAGCGGGCCCAACGCTTCGCGATGCACTTGAGAGACCTTTGCATGACCTTCGCATCAGCGTCACAGACCGGTGTAATTTCAGGTGCAGCTACTGCATGCCCAAAGAAATTTTCAACCCTCAATACACTTATTTACCTCACAGCGCTTTGCTGACGTTTGAAGAGATCACCCGCGCAGCAAAAAGTTTTGTGGCACTGGGCGTTCAAAAAATCAGGCTTACGGGTGGCGAGCCCTTGCTTCGAAAAAATTTAGAAACCTTGATCGCGCAATTGGCTCAGCTCCAAACACCCGAAGGCCGTGCATTGGACATCACCTTGACCACCAATGGCTCACTGCTTGCGCGAAAGGCACAAGCCCTGAAAGATGCGGGCCTTCAGCGCGTGACAGTCAGCCTGGATGGCTTGGACGACGCCGTGTTCCGGCGCATGAACGATGTCGACTTCCCGGTGACCGATGTACTCAAAGGCATCGAGGCAGCGCAGCGTGCGGGTTTGGGGCCGATCAAAGTCAACATGGTGGTCAAGCGCGGCACCAACGAGCAAGAAATTTTGCCTATGGCGCGCTATTTTCGTGGCACCGGCATCACCTTGCGTTTCATTGAATTCATGGACGTGGGAGCCACCAACGGTTGGCGCATGAACGAAGTTTTGCCCAGTGCGCAAGTCATAGAGATCCTTCAATCGCAGTTGGCATTGGCGCCTTTGCAAGCCAGCCAGTCGGGTGAGACGGCAGCGCGTTGGGGTTACCTCAACGCAGCAGGCGAACATGACGCAGCCTTGGGTGAAATCGGCCTCATCAGCAGCGTGACGCAAGCTTTTTGCAAAGACTGCAACCGTGCCCGACTCTCCACCGAAGGCCAACTTTATTTGTGCTTGTTTGCCTCACAAGGCTATGACCTTCGCCATTATTTAAGGGGCGACATGCCAGACACCGAGCTCACCCAAGCGATTGCCTCCATTTGGCAGCACCGCCAAGACCGCTACTCCGAACTGCGCAGCCAGATGCCGGCGAGTTCAGAGCTTGGCGCGCTGGGAGGCGCAAGGCGCGTTGAGATGAGTTACATCGGAGGCTGAGCATGGAGGCACCCTCACCCACAAAGCCAACGCCTTCCACGACAGGGCTCATTTTGGCCGGAGGTCGCGGCGCACGCATGGGCGGCGCCGACAAGGGTTTGCAAAACTTCAATGGCACGCCTTTGACTTTGCACACTTTGCTTCGACTGCAAATGCAAGAAGGCCCCCCTTTGACTGAAATCATGGTCAACGCCAATCGCAATTTATCGGCTTACGAAGCCTTTGGCGCGGCCGTTTGGCCCGACACCATGGACGGTTTTGCAGGCCCTCTGGCAGGGTTTTTAACGGGCCTAGAGCGCTGCGAAACCGAGCTGCTTTTGACCGTGCCTTGCGACAGCCCCTTGTTCCCACTGAACTTGGTGCAAACGCTGCTGAAGGCCTTAGAGGCCGAAAATGCTGACATTGCCATGGCCGCAGCGCGCGAGGAAGATGGCACTGTGCGCGCTCAACCTGTTTTTTGTTTGTTGCGCGTGACGCTGCTGGAGAGTTTGGTCAAATTCATGCACGAAGGTGGCCGAAAAATTGACGCATGGACTGGGCAGCAAAAAACAGTGGTGGTTCCGTTTGATTCTGCGCAAGTCGATCCGCGCGCTTTTTTCAACGCCAACACATTGGCACAGTTGCACAGCTTAGAGCAAGCTCCATGAACAGCACAGGCGACAGCGCTGGGCTTGGCAGTTTGGATGAGATTGCCAGCAGCTTACAAGGCTACGACCCCCAGGCTTTGCCAGCGCTTGAAGTCTTGAAATTTTTGGAGCAACTGGTCAAGCCAATCAACGAAACGGAGTCGGTTGGGATCTTCCAAGCCTTGGGCCGCGTTTTGGCCTGCGATGTGATCTCCCCCATCAGCGTGCCAGCGCACGACAACTCGGCCATGGACGGCTTTGCTTTTGACGGTAGCGCACTCATGGCAGGTCAGCCGCTGGCCCTGCGCGTTGTCGGGACGGCTTTGGCTGGCAAAGCTTGGCAAGGCTCGGTGGAGCCTGGTCAGTGCGTGAAGATCATGACTGGCGCTATCATGCCAGCAGGTTTAGACACTGTGGCGCCACAAGAATTATGTCAAATCACGGGCGTTCAAGTGTTGCTGCCGGCAGGCTTGCTGCGCGCCGGTGACAACCGCCGCTTTTGCGGTGAAGACTTGATGGCTGGGCGCCCTGCTTTGCAACAAGGCACCGTGGTCAGTGCCGCCGCATGCGGTCTGCTGGCCAGTTTGGGCTTGCCCCAGGTCCAGGTAATGCGGCGTTTGAAGGTGGCTTACTTTTCCACGGGTGATGAGATTTTGAGCCTGGGCCAAGCCCCACGCGAAGGCGCGGTGTACGACAGCAACCGCTACACGGTGTTTGGCATGTTGCACAACTTGGGCTGCGAGATGATCGACATGGGCGTGGTGCGCGACGAACCTGCGCTACTGCAGCAAGCCTTCGTGCTTGCGGCACAAACCGCCGACGCCATCATCACCAGCGGCGGTGTGAGCGTGGGTGAGGCCGACTTCACCAAAGCCATGATGAAAAAATTGGGCGATGTGGTTTTCTGGAAAATTGCCATGCGTCCCGGAAGGCCTATGGCCGTGGGCCGATTAACGCAAGAGGGAAAATCGGCTGTCTTGTTCGGCTTGCCTGGCAACCCTGTGGCGGTGATGGTGACCTTCTTGGCATTTGTGAAACCAGCCTTGCTGCGCATGATGGGCAGCACTCAAACAGCGCCACTTTTGATGCGCGCGCGCAGCCAAGAAGTGCTGCGCAAAAAACCGGGTCGCACCGAATACCAACGCGGCATCGTTTCGCGCAATGCACAAGACGAGTTGCAGGTGGTGAGCACCGGCAATCAAGGCTCAGGGGTATTGAGCTCCATGGTGCAAGCCAACGGCCTGATTGTGCTGCAGCACACCCAAAGCAGCATTCAGATCGGTGACTGGGTGGATGTGCTCATGCTTTAAAGAAGGCCCTCGATCAAGGGTTTGCATGGCCCGCAACCGGCGGTGTGTCATGCGCCAGTGAGGTGTTGGGGCCAGGGATCGATTTGCGCGCCAGCAAAGAATACATGGTTGGCACTACAAACACTGTGAGCAGGGTGCCAAAGCTCATGCCGCCCACAATCACCCAGCCAATTTGAATGCGGCTTTCAGCACCCGCACCTTTGGCCAAGGCCAGAGGCAAAGCCCCCAAAACCATGGCGCCAGTGGTCATCATGATCGGGCGCAGCCGCTGCGCAGCTGCCTTGATCAGGGCTTGCGTCATCTCCATGCCTTGTCCACGCAATTGGTTAGTGAATTCCACAATCAAAATGCCATGCTTGGTAATCAAGCCAACCAATGTGATCAATCCGATTTGCGAGTACACATTGAGCGTTCCACCGGACCACTTCAGCGCCATCAATGCGCCAATCATCGACAAGGGCACCGAGAGCATGATGACAAAGGGGTCAATGAAACTTTCAAACTGCGCTGCCAAGACCAAGAAAATAAAGAAGAGCGCCAAAACGAAAACGACCACCAAAGCGCCCTGCGATTTTCTAAATTCACGGGATGTACCGTTCAAATCTGTGGTGTACCCTGGTTTTAAAATACTGGCGGATGTCGCGTCTAAAAAATTAAGCGCCTCGCCCAACGCATAGTCAGGCGCCAAGTTGGCGGTGATCGAGACCGATCGACGTTGGCCAAAGTGATTCAACTCTCGCGGTGAAACGCTTTCCCGAATTTTGACCAGCGCCGACAAAGGGATCACGGCATCGTTGCGGCCCCTGACATAAATCGAATCAATGTCGGTAGGGGTGTTGCGGCCACTGTCTTGGGTTTGAACGATCACATCGTATTGCTCAGCATCTCGCTTGTAACGGGTGACCGCGCGGCCGCCCAACATGGTTTCAACCGCCCTGGCAACCACATCCACGCCCACCCCCAGTTCAGAAGCTTTCACACGATCGACCTCGATGCGCAACTCCGGCTTGTTCAAGCGCAAGTCGACGTCAGGTGCAATGAAACCCGGATTTTTAGCGATGGCATCCAACATTTGCCGCGTCACAGCATTCAGGTTCTGGTAACTGTCAGAGGTTTGAATCACATAGTTGATTGGCCGCTCACGAAAGCCCTGCCCCAACGAGGGTGGCGTAATGGGAAATGCATTGATGCCAGCCAAACCATTGAACTTGGCCTGCAACTCACGTGCAATCTCAAGCGTGGTGCGTTTGCGCTCGTCCCAGTCAACCGCTCGGTAAATCACAGAGCCTTGAGCCACTGTGGGGTTGCCCAAGTTGGCAAAAATTCGATCAAACTCAGGATACTCTGCGCCAATTCTTTCGAGTTCTTTGGCGTACTTATCGGTGTAATCCAAAGTTGACCCATCAGGCGCCGTCACGGTGGCCAAAATGGTGCCACGGTCTTCTAATGGCGAGAGTTCTTGCTTCATGGTCGGGTACACCAACACAATGGCCGCGGCGCAACCTGCCATGACCAAAAGCACCAGCCAACGGGCCTTGCGCAAGACCCAAGTCAACAGGCGCTCGTAGGCACTGGCAACAGCCGTTAAGATTTTTTCCATGCCGCTGTCAAAGCGATTGGGGTTGGGGTTGTGCTTGAGCAGCAAAGAGCTGAGCATCGGCGACAAGGTCAAAGCCACAAACCCAGAAACAATCACCGCACCTGCCAATGCCAAAGCAAATTCGCTGAACAATTTACCCGTGCGCCCAGGCGTGAAGGCCAAGGGTGCGAACACTGCGGCCAAGGTCATGGTCATGGCCACCACTGCAAAGCCGATTTCTTTGACGCCTTTGATGGCAGCAGAAAAAGGATCTAACCCCTCTTCAATGTGCCGAAAAATATTTTCCAGCACCACGATGGAATCGTCCACCACCAAGCCGATGGCCAAGACCAAGGCCAGCAGCGTCAAGGTGTTGATGGTAAAGCCCGCCAAGGCCATCATGGCAAAGGTGCCAATCAGGCTGACCGGAATGGTGATGATGGGAATCATGGAGGCGCGAATCGTGCGCAAGAAAACAAAAATCACCAAAGCCACCAACACCACGGCCTCAACGATGGTTTGAAAAACGCTTTTGATGGACTTGTCGATAAAGACCGAGTTGTCGTTGGCCACGTCAATGGTCAAGTCCTGGGGCATATCGGCTTTCAACCGCGGCATCATTTCTCGCACACCTTTGGACAACTCCAAAGGGTTGGCTGTGGCTTGGCGAATGACCCCCGCCGAAATCGAAACTTTCCCATTCAACCGAACGCGGCTGCGTTCATCTGCGGCGCTTTCTTGGACTTTGGCCACATCGCGAATTTTGATGGGAAAGCCGTTGACGTTTCGAATGGTGATGTCGCCAAACTGCCCGGCCTTGATCAAATCAGTTTGTGAGTTCACACTGAACTCGCGTTGCTGCGATTCAATTCGGCCCGCGGGCAGTTCCAGATTGTTCCGGCGAATGGCATCTTCCACATCTTGCGCTGTCAATTTGTAGCCTGCCATGCGTTCAGTATCGAGCCACACGCGCATGGCGTATTTGCGCTCGCCATAAATGCGCACATCTGCCACACCAGTGACAGTTTGCAAGCGCGGTTTGACCACACGGTTGATCAAATCGTTGATTTGCAAAGGCGTCAAGGTGTCACTGGAAAACGCCAACCAAATCACCGGAAATGCATCCGCTTCAACTTTGGCAATCACAGGCTCTTCAATGGCCAAGGGCAGTCGGCCCCTGACTCTGGATGTGCGGTCACGCACTTCAGCTGCAGCTGTATCTGCATCTTTTTCAAGTCGAAAACGCACCGTGATTTGCGACTGGTCAGCCCGGCTGATCGAAGTGATCACATCCACCGCGTCAATGCCGGCAATTGAATCCTCTAAGGGCTTGGTGACTTGCGACTCAATCACCTCGGCTGAAGCGCCGAGGTATTTCACACTGACGGTGACTGTGGGCTCGTCAATCTTGGGGTATTCACGCAAAGACAAACGGGTAAAACTGACCGAACCGATCAGAAGAATCAGCAGCGACAAAACCGTGGCGAAAACAGGACGACGAATGGATGTTTCAGCGAGCTGCATTAAGTCCCCTCAGGCATGGGTTCTCACCGCTGACGGCAGGCGGCGCTTTACTTTGGCCCTTGCCAGCCCCTGGGCCACCTTGCCCTGCGGCGGCAGGGCCTGCGCCTGCCGTCATCCCGCCTGAGGGCCCTCCTGGGGCTGCTGCAGGGGTGCCTGCAGGGCCAGCGGCGCTTTCGGGCTTGGTCATGTCAACCACCTGCACGGCAGTGCCGTCTTTTTGCAACCGTTGATGTCCAGCCGTGACCACGGTTTCACCGAACTCGAGCCCTTCCAAAATTTCAACTTTGCCTGGTTGGCGCAAACCAATTTTGACCTGCACACGCTGCGAAATCAGCTCGCCTTTGCCAGCGCCTGGCACCAGTTTGACCACAAAACTGCGCCCGCCTTGGGGCACGATCGCCTCCTCAGGCAACACCAGCGCATCTGTACGCTCCCCAAAAATGGCGTTGACCCGCGCAAACATGCCAGGACGCAATTGCATTTGGCGGTTGTCTATGCAAGCGCGCACGCCCACAGAGCGTCCATTGGCGTCAATCAAGGGGTCAATGGCTTGCACCATTGCAGTGAAATTGCGGCCGGGTAAAGCGTCAAATGCAACTTGTGCTTTTTGCCCAGGTTTGATTTTGGCTTGGAAGCGCTCTGGCAAACGGAAGTCCAAGAGCACTGCGTCGATGTCCTCAATGTTGACCATGTCAGCGCCATCTTTCAAATAGTCGCCCACGTTGATTTGCCTCAGACCTGCCACGCCATCAAATGGGGCGAGCACTTTAAAACGCTCGGCTGTGGCTTGAGACAAGGCCAATTTGGCCAAGGCCACCTGCAAGGCGGCGTCACTTTCATCCAAGGAGCGCTTGCTGATGAAATTTTGTGCCACAAGTTCTTGATTGCGCTTGTGGTTGGCCTGCGCAATCGACAACTCAGCTTTGGATTGCATGACCTGCGCCATGGGCAACTGGTCATCAAATTGAACCAGCAGCTGCCCCTTGCGAACACGCTGCCCGTCTTTGAACAAAACTTGGCTGACACGCCCGCCCACTTCGGGGCGCAGGATGACGCCTTGGTTGGACCTTAAACTGCCGACCGACTGGGTTTCATCCACCAAGCGCATTCGGTCCACTTTGGCAACTTCAACCACAGCCGCTTTTTGTGCGCCAGAGGCCCCAGTAGCCCCGGGCCCTGTCGCCATGGGCGTTGGATTGGAAGAAGTTACCGCAGGTTTATTTTGCCACCACCAGGCTGCACCTGAAGCAACACACACGCCAAGCACGGCGATCAGGAGATATGGTTTTTTCAATGACATCAAAGGATCCGAACAGTACCCAAAACAGCTTGAAATGTAACAGTTGTGCAGAATTTACGTCATCCGCAATAACCACATGGCTGCCAGCCAGGAACGCCCAAGCCCTTCAATGGGCCTCACAAGCCTAAGATTTGCTCAACCCCTCGATTGGCCAGGGAGTCTGCACGTTCATTGCCAGGGTCGCCGGCATGCCCTTTGACCCAACGCCACTCAATTTGATGACCCGAAGTGACCACTAAAGTGTCTAAATGCTGCCAAAGGTCGACATTTTTGACGGGTTGCTTGGCCGCAGTTCGCCAGCCCTTGGCTTTCCAGCCGTGAATCCACTCGGTGATGCCTTTTCTCACGTATTCGCTGTCCAAAAACAAAGTGACCCGGCAGGGGCGCTTCAAAGCCGTGATGGCCTGAATCACCGCCATCAATTCCATGCGGTTGTTGGTGGTGCCCAATTCACCCCCAAACAATTCGCGCACGTGCTCGCCTGAACGCATCAAAACGCCCCAGCCGCCCGGGCCGGGGTTGCCTTTGCAGGCGCCATCGGTGTGAATTTCAACGTGATTCAATGTCAGTACTTCTTTGTGCCGCGCCTGTCTTGGGGCTTGTATTTTGACGCCTTGCCACCGGCATGGCTGCTGCGGCAGCAACGCGCTTGTTTTTCCAACTTGCGCCCATCAAGCGCCCGCCCTGCACACGCTTGACGGCCACAATCAAATAGACACCCCCCAAAATAGGCCAAAACCGTGTGCCAAGCCGGTCCATCCAAGCCATTCGTTCAAGCCATTGGGCATTTTGAAAAGCTGGCCGCCAGCAACCGAAGCGGCTGATCTTGACCTCAAAGCCTAGCAAGCGCAGCCAATCGCACAAGCGCCAATAGCCCAACATGTCGCCGCAGGCCGGCGCATCCAAGCGCTCAGACATGCGCACAGCACCCAGGCGACGGTAGCCTTGCGCACGCCGATAGCGCCAGCCCCACAAGCTGGTCGGGTTCAAGCCCGTGATGACCAAATGCCCTTCTGGAACGAGCACGCGCTCAGCCTCACGCAAACTGGCGTGTGGGTCTAAACTCAACTCCAAGCTGTGCGGCAAGACCACCAAGTCCAAGCTGTCCGCCTGAAAGGGCAAGGCTACACTGTGCGCTGCAAAATCGCATGGCATGCCCTCCTCAGATTGGGCCAGCCAACGGTGGGGCATGCGGTTGGCGCGCAAAGCAGCCAACTCGGCAGTCCCCAACTGCAGCGCGTGGTAGCCAAAGAGGTCGGCTACCACATCATCCAGTTGTGTTTGCTCCCATTTGCGCAAATATAAACCCGCAGGCGAGCCCAGCCATTGCTGCCATGCAAGGGTGACTGAGCTGGTTTCTATAATAGGATGCTTCATGAACCTTATTCCATTGCCCGCATTTTCAGACAACTACCTGTGGCTGTTGCAACACGAAGGCCACGCCTTGGTGGTTGATCCGGGCGATGCAACCCCAGTCCATCAATGGCTGCAAGATCAACAACTTCACTTGGACTGCATTTTAGTCACCCATCATCACCCTGACCACACGGGCGGTGTTTCAAGCTTGCAGGCAGCCTATGGCGCACAAGTTCATGGCCCCGCTTTGGAGACTTTGCCCTTCGAATTTCAAGCCATGAATGAGTCAGACGAACTGACTTGGCGAGGTTTGACCTTCAAGGTCATCGCTGTGCCAGGACACACGGCTGGGCACATTGCATACTGGGCCCAAGTACCCGATCAAGCGCCCATCTTATTCTGCGGCGACACTTTGTTTTCTGGGGGGTGCGGGCGTTTGTTTGAAGGAAGCCCCGCTCAAATGCTGAACTCTTTAGACCGTTTGGCGCAATTGCCCTCAGATACACGCGTTTGCTGTGCACATGAATACACTTTGAGCAATTTAAAATTTGCCTTGGCCGTCGAACCCGCCAACCAAGCGCTGCAAGCCTACAACCAACACTGCAGTGCATTGCGCCAAGCAGGCCGCCCTACGCTGCCCTCGTCGATCAGTACAGAAGCGGCCATCAACCCTTTTTTGCGCAGCCGAGAAAAGGCCGTCGAACAAGCTGTGAAGCACTTTGCCGGCTCCGCCTGCGGGCAATCAGAAGTAGAAGTTTTTGCGCACTTGCGTCAATGGAAAAATGAATTCAAATGATGCCAAGTCAACTGCTCCAGCGATCGAAAATTGGGCTGCTTTTGTCGGTCTGCTTGCTTTTAACGGCCTGCGCCACGGGGGGCAAATCGGCCCTGAATGGGACGCAAAGCACCGACACACCCGCCACCCCCAACAACATCACAACAGAGTCATCGACGCCCGATCAATTGTTGCAAATCAGCTTGGCCAAGGCGCCCACACCCCCGCCCCCGCCCCCGCCCCCAGCTACACCGAACTCACTCAAAGCCCCTGCCAACATAGCCTTAGAGCCTCCAACTGATATTTGGCAGCGCATCCGACAAGGCTTTGCCATGCCCGACTTGGATGGCAGTTTGGTGCGAGACCGCGAGGAGTGGTATGCCGCGCGGCCCGATTACATGATCCGCATGACCGAGCGATCACGCAAATATTTATTTCACATCGTCGAAGAGTTAGAGCGGCGCAACATGCCTACCGAGTTAGCCTTGCTGCCCTTCATTGAATCTGCCTTCAATCCTGAGGCCGTCTCTACTGCCAAAGCTGCTGGCATGTGGCAATTCATGCCTGCCACAGGCAAATATTTTGAACTCAAGCAAAATATTTTTCGCGATGACCGCCGCGGTGTGATCGAGTCGACCCGGGCCGCTTTGGATTACCTGCAAAAACTCTACGGCATGTTTGGTGATTGGCACTTGGCCTTGGCCGCTTACAACTGGGGGGAAGGCAGCATCAGTCGGGCATTGGCAAAAAACAAAGCTGCCGGCTTGGGCTTGACCTATGGCGAGCTGAGCATGCCCAACGAAACTCGCTACTACGTGCCCAAGTTACAGGCGATTAAAAACATCATTGCGCAGCCCGCGAACTTCAATGCGCGCTTGCCTTTGATTCAAAATCACCCCTACTTCAAAAGTATCAGCATCACACGCGACATTGATGTGAATTTGGCCGCGCGTTTTGCGGGTATCACTTTAGAAGATTTCAAAGCGCTGAACCCCTCCATGAGTCGGCCGGTGATTTTGGCTGCAGGCACCCCTGAAATTTTGCTACCTTGGGACAATGCAGACAACTTTCAGCGCAGTTTGGAGGCACACGCCAACAAACCCTTGGCCAGTTGGACTGCATGGTCCGTCCCTCAAACCATGAAGGCGGCACAAGCGGCCCAAAATGTGGGCATGACCGAAGCACTGCTGCGCAGCGTCAACCAAATCCCTGTGGGCATGCTGGTCAAACAAGGCTCTACGCTGGTGGTGGCCCGCAAGGGTGTCCTGGATGCCGACGTCACAGAGCATTTGGCAGACAATGCACAACTTTCTTTTTCGCCCGAGGTGCTGCTGCGGCGCATCATGGTCACCGTGCACAGGGGCGATACTTTGGCCACACTGGCCAGTCGGCATGGCGTCAGCGCCAGCAATATTGCCTCATGGAACAAACTCAAAGTGACCGCTGCACTCAAACCAGGTCAGACTTTGGCGGTACTGGTGCCCACCACCGCCAGCGCCAAGGGCAGTCGCAGCGCAGGCAAAAAACCCCCAACCTCATCTGGCAAACGCAGCCAAGCCAAACGCGGCGATGTTAAGAACAAACCGGGTTACAAAGTTTCTCAACGCCCTTAAAAAGCACTGCGCCACTTGGGCATGTGCATGAACTCAAGCAAGCCTGCGCAGACTGCTCAAACTTGGAATCTTTTTTTGGCCACTTGCACAAAACTATTGGTGTACGTGCGGCCCAGTGTGGTCCAGTTGGCGCGGTCGGTGGTGACCCGCCCGGCTCTGGCACGCCAAGCAGTTTGCAAGGCCTCGTCGGCAAAAAATCCGTCACGGCTGTAACCGTCTCGTACTTTTTCGAATGCACCTAAATACAAAGCACGGTCCCCCATCCAATGGTGGACGGGGATGGTTTTTAAAATATCTGTTGGACCTGCCGTTGTCAGCCACTTCAGTGCATGGACAACACCATTGACCAGGCCCTGCGCAGCATCTGCTCGTTTTTGTAAAAAGTCCGATCTGGCCAGCAAACAAGAGGAAGCCATGGGGCCGCCGAGAAAACGCTGCGTGTTTGTCAAGGTACGTGTGTCGGCCAACACTCTCAAGTCATTTTTTTGTTCTAAATAATGGATCAACGGGTCAACGTGGCACAAAGCATCCACAACGCCCAAGCGCAAAGCATCGGCCACAGCAGGGCCGCTTCCGAGCTCTAAAAATTGAACGCTTTCTGGGCTCAGCCCAGCTTGGCGCAGCCAGTGCTGTGCCATCCAATGCGTGGCAGAACCAACTGAAGAAACCCCAATTTTGAGACCCTTGATGTCCGACAAAGTTCGCATGCCCACGACTTTGCGCGTGGACAAACCGATGCTGATTTGAGGGGTCCGGCCCTGCAAGACGAATGCGCGGTAATTCAAGCCCCGTGCTTGCAAATCAATAGTGTGTTCAAAGGCGCCAGCCATGACATCAGCCTGCCCTTGCAGCAAGGTTTGAACCGCTTGCAGGCCCGATTCTTGGTCCTGCCAATCGATCAAGAGCCCCTCACTTTTGAAGTAACCCAGTTGATCGGCCAAAAGCAAAGGCAAATGGTACAAGCTGGGTCGTGCTGCCAAAGCAATGCTGACCTTTTGCATGGCACTGGCGGCATGCAAACACTCAGGCACAGCGAGCAAACTGGCAACAGCCAACGCTGAGAATTCGCGGCGCCGCACTACGTTGAACAACTTTCCACTCCAGAAAAAACCTGCCATCAGGTCAATCACAGAGCTTAGGTTGTGCGCCACATTTGCGCATCGGGAAACATCCCAAGGGGGTTTTTACTTAATGGTGAAACACTAGGAACAATCTGTCAGCGTCGATCCACCAAGGCGTGTGCAATGGTGCCCAAGTCGACATATTCCAACTCACTTCCCGCAGGCACGCCCCGCGCTAAGCGCGTGACATGCAGACCACGTTTCTTGAGCATCTCGGCAATCACATGGGCTGTGGCCTCACCTTCGGCGGTAAAGTTGGTGGCCAAAATCACCTCTTTGACCACGCCATCTGTGCAGCGCTGGAGCAGTTTGGGAAAACCAATGTCATGGGGGCCAATACCGTCCAGCGGGCTGAGTTTGCCCATCAATACAAAATACAAACCTCTGAACGAAGATGTTCGCTCAATGGCTGATTGGTCAGCGGGCGTTTCCACCACACACAATTGCGAGCGATCGCGCGCTGAATCAGTGCAAGTGCTGCAAACTTCGGTTTCGGTGAATGTATGGCATTGGCTGCAATGGCGCACTTGCGCTGCAGCGTGTTCCAGCGCACGGGCCAATTGCAAGGCCGAGGCCCGTTCGTGTTGCATCAAATGAAAGGCCATGCGGGAAGCAGACTTGATACCAACGCCTGGCAAAACGCGCAGCGCTTGGATCAGTGCATCCAGGGCGTGAGCGGTAGGCTTGGACATGTGCAGGAGCTTAGCGCGTTAGAAAGGCAACTTCATGCCAGGGGGCAGCCCGGCGCTTAACTTGCCCATCTTTTGCTGCGAGACTTCCTCTGCCTGTCGCACCGCATCGTTGAAGGCTGCGGCCACCAAGTCTTCGAGCATCTCTTTGTCATCGGCGAGCAGACTGGGGTCAATCGTGACGCGCTTGACCGCATGCTTGCACGTCATGAGCACCTTGACCAAGCCAGCCCCTGCTGCGCCCTCAACTTCGACAAAGGCCAATTCATCTTGGGCTTTTTTCAGATTGTCTTGCATGGATTGGGCTTGCTTCATCAAGCCGGCGAGTTGACCTTTGTTGAACATTTTTTTCCTTGAATAAAAAGATGAAAAATTGTGCGTGTGCGATGGGCTGTTGAATCAAATGGGCTTGATACTGCCCGGCACAATTTTGGCGTCAAAATCGCGCATCAGGGACTGCACCATGGGGTCGTTTTGTATCAAGTCTTCTGCTGCTTTTTGACGCTGCGCTTGCACTGCTGCGTTGCGCTGAGCGGGTGAGTCGTTCACCCGTCCAATTTCAATGACCAATTTCACATTGTGCCCTGCGCCCTGCAAAGCAGTTTGCAAGCGCTCGCGCGCAGCGCCTTGGCTGAGCGATTCACTTTCAATGCGCAGTTGCCATTGATCGGTGTCGCGCCCCACCAATTCAGATTGCAAAGCCAACTCCCGCACCAAGGCGTTGATGGCTTGGGATTGAATCAAGGCACGGACGGTGTCCGTCCAAAAATCACCCTCGGCTGTGGGCTGATGCGTGCGAGCTGCACTGCGCTGTGTGGGCTCGCTGGCTTGCCGTACTTCAAGCGTTTGAACTTGCACGGGGGCCGGTATGGCCAAAGGAACAGCGTTGGGCTGGGCTACTGCCGCTATCGCAGTGGCTGGTGCGGCAGACGGCGGCACACGCTCAGGCGGCGGGGCTAGAGTTTTTTTTTGAGCCACGCCCGTTTGCACACTTGTTGGCTCGGCCTTGGGCTTGAATGCGAACAAACGCAGCAAAACCATGATCAAGGCCGCGTATTCGTCGGGTGCCAAGCCTAACTCGGCCCGCCCATACAAGCACAAACTGTAGAGCAACTGCGTTTCATCAGCGGACATGGCTTGCGCCAACCGCAGAATTTCAGCGGCGTCGGGGTCGTCCGACTCGGCCGCCGAACTGGGCACAGCTTGCAGCACCGCCATGCGCTGCAGCATCATCGACATCTCCTCCAAAGTGGAGGCCGCCGACAAACCATTCACACGCAAAGTTTCGCAAATCTCGAGCACAGCCGACGCATCTGTGCGAGCCAAGGCATCTATCAATCCAAACACATGGCTGGTGTCAACGCTGCCCAACATCAGCCGCACGCTGGCTTCTTGCAATTGACCGGCGCCAAAAGCAATGGCTTGATCTGTCAAGCTCAAACCGTCACGCATGGAGCCCCGAGCTGCACGCGCGAGCAAGCGCAGTGCCAAGGGCTCAGCGGGCAAGCCTTCTTGCTGCATGACTTTGGTGAGGTGCTCAAAAATAGTTTCAGGCGCCATCGGGCGCAAGTTAAATTGCAAGCAACGCGACAACACCGTGACGGGTACTTTTTGCGGGTCAGTGGTGGCCAGCACAAATTTCAAATACTCGGGAGGCTCTTCCAACGTCTTGAGCATGGCGTTGAAGGCGGTGTTGGTCAGCATGTGGACCTCGTCGATCATGAAGACCTTAAAGCGCCCCTGCACGGGTTTGTAAACCGCTTGCTCAAGCAAACTTTGCACTTCCTCCACGCCGCGGTTAGAGGCTGCATCGAGTTCGGTGTAGTCGACAAAACGGCCCGTATCAATGTCGCGGCAAGCTTGGCACACCCCGCAAGGCTGGGCCGTGATGCCGCCCTGCCCGTCAACACCTTGGCAGTTGAGGGACTTGGCCAAAATGCGCGAGACCGTGGTCTTGCCAACACCGCGGGTGCCGGTGAATAAGTAGGCATGGTGCAGGCGCTGCTGAACCAAGGCATTGGTCAGTGCTTGCACGACATGCTCTTGGCCCACCATTTCAGTGAAGTTTCGGGGGCGGTACTTGCGCGCAAGAACGAGGTAAGACATAAGGGCATTCTATCGGGCCTACAATAGACCCTGACGGGCCTTCCCGCATGGTGAAGCGGCCAACCGGGTCAGGTGGGGAACCAAGCAGCCCTAACTGTGGAGCCAGTGCCGGGGTCAAGGCTCGTCAACTAATGCCACAAATTTGCGGCAACACCCAGGTGGGTGCTGGCCGCGAACAATGAATTGTCTCGGGTCCACAAACGTGAGCCAGGGGTTAAGAAAACAGCGGCCAGCAAATGGGCATCAACGTAGCCGATGCCTCTGCCAAAAAGCCCTTTTTTTTCGACAAAACTCAATACTTCAGCATCCGAGGCGAGCATGGCTTGGGGCAAGTCTTGCAAGGCCAGCAAGACCGTTTCGCGCTGGGCCAGATTGCCCAAAGCCAACTCACCCGTGACAAAGGGGTGCGCCAGCACCAAGCCGCGCGTGAGCAGGTCAGCCAAACGCTCGTGCGCGCCGCGCAAATGGTCCACCCAAATGGATGTGTCAACCAAAATCATGCCAGTTGCGGTGCACGTCTGGGGGTATCGGTCAAATCGGGCTGACTACCGACCAAAAGCGCCATGCGCTTGGCCGTTTCACGCTGGATCAAAGCGCGCAAGGCTTCACGCACCAACGCTGCTTTTTCTGACAAGCCGGTCAAGGCTTCGGCTTTGGCGATCAGTTCGTCATCAAGGGCAAGTGTAGTTCGCATGGTGTACTTTTCAGAGTTATGCACAGATATTAACATCAAATGGTGATCTTTAAGTGCCTTCATAGAATTCTCCTGGGTGGTGGCGAAATGACAACCTGATTGTGTTTGTTTTCCTTCCCAAAAGCGCAGCTTGCGAGCACTTGAAGTACTGTATAAATATACAGTAAACTGCCGTCATGTTCAAAACCTTGCATTCAGCGTCTTTTTCGTCTCCCGCTCCTGCGCCCGTGGCTGCTCAGCGCATGATCTTGGATCTGTGCACTTGGTCGGTGCCGGCAGGTTTTCCCTCGCCTGCGGCCGATCACAGCCAAAAGCGCCTTGACATCAACGAGCACTTGGTGCGCAACAAAGAAGCCACTTTTTTATTCAAAGTCAAAGGCGACTCCATGACGGGCGCTGGCATTTATGAGGGCGACATGTTGCTGGTCGACCGCTCGATCGAAGCGCGGCACAACCACATCGTGCTGGCGGTGTTGAACAACGAGTTCACCGTCAAGCGTTTGCACCGGCGCGGCGGGCAAATCAAGCTGTTGGCCGAGAACCCTTTGTACCCCTGCCTGATTTTAAAAAACGACGAAGAGTTGAGCATCTGGGGCGTCGTGACCTTCAACCTGCACAAGCTGTGTTGACATGCTTTTGGCAAACCCATGAACACTCAGGCACCGCGCAGCGCGGCTCCCGTGCAGACCATCGCCTTGGTCGATTGCAATAATTTTTATGTCAGCTGCGAGCGCGTGTTCAGGCCCGACTTGGCCAGCACGCCGATGGTGGTTTTGTCTAACAACGACGGCTGCGTGGTCTCGCGCTCGAACGAGGCCAAAGCCATGGGCATTGGCATGGGTCAGCCTTGGTTTGAGATTCAACAAAAAGCCCTAGCGCAAGGCGTGCTGGCCTTGAGCTCGAACTACGCCTTGTATGCCGACATGTCCAACCGCGTGATGAGTATTTTGGGCGCTTGCGCGCCGCGCCAAGAGGTCTATTCGATTGACGAATGCTTTCTCGATTTGACCGGCATGCCCCTGCTCAAAGCCCTGAGCTACAAGATCAAGAACCAAGTGCTGCAGTGGACCGGTATTCCTGTGTGCGTGGGTTTAGGCCCCACTTTGACACTGGCCAAACTGGCCAACCACGTGGCCAAAAAACACCCGCGCTCCAAAGGCGTCTTCAATTACAACGCTTTAAGCTTTGCCCAGCAGCAGCGCTTGTTGTCGCAAATTTCCGTGACTGAAGTTTGGGGCATTGGCCGGCGTTTGAGTCAACAACTGGCGGGCCAAGGTGTTCATACGGTGCAAGACTTGTGTGCGGCGCACACGCCGAGTTTGCGCGCTCAATTTGGCGTGGTGATGGAGAAAACTCAGCGCGAGTTGCAAGGCTTGTCCTGCTTAGATTTACAGGAAACAGCGCCGCTGAAAAAACAAATCATCGCGAGCCGCTCGTTTGGAAAATCAATTTTTGAATTGCCCGATTTGCAAGAAGCCGTGGCACATTTCGTGAGTTTGGCCTGCGCCAAGCTGCGCGCACAAAACGCTCAAGCAGCTTTGGTTCAAGTGTTTTTGCAAACCAATCGGTTCAGGCCCGACCAGCCGCAATATGCACCGTGCTTGGCCATGGCTTTGCCCCATCCGAGCAACGACAGCGTGGCTATCAACCGGTGGGCCCAGCATTTGGTCAAACGCATGTGGCAAGCCGGTTATGCCTTCCAAAAGGCTGGCGTGATGCTGAGCGAAATTTCTCCCAATGGGCATCAGCAAAGCGACCTGTGGACGCCCTTGCCCTCAGCCAATGAAGAACTGATGAAAGCACTGGACCATTTGAACCAGCGCTTTGGCCGCGGCACTGTGGCTTTGTCGCAGCCGGCGCCTGCCGCCGCTGCTTGGCGCATGAAGCAAGCGCGTAAATCACCGGCTTACACCACCGACTGGGACGCCATTCCTTGCGTTTGACAGCTCAAGGGCTGCCCTGCGCTGCTTGCAACCAAGCATGCACACCCAAGCCCGCCTGCACGCCACTGGCCATCGCGGCCGTGAGCAAATATCCGCCCGTGGGGGCTTCCCAATCGAGCATTTCGCCCGCACAAAAAACGCCTGGCAAGGCCCGTGTTTGAAGCTGCGGTGTCAGGCCCTGCCAAGTCACGCCGCCGGCTGTGCTGATGGCTTCGTCCATCGGGCGCGGCGCCGTGACCTTCACCGGCAAGGCTTTGATGGCCTGCGCCAATTGCAAAGGGTCGTGCAAAGCTTCGGGCGTGAGCAATTCATGCAGCAAGGCCAGCTTCAAACCCTCTAAGCCCAAACGACTTTTCAGATGCGAGGACAAGCTGCGTGAACCACGTGGGTGCTGCACTTGCACCAAGACTTGCGCGAGCGTTCGATCGGGCAGCAAATCCAAACCAAATTGCGCATGACCCTGGGCGTTCAAGGCTTCGCGCAAATCGGCGGATGCTGCGTAAATCAAACTGCCTTCAACCCCGTAAGTGGTGAGCACAAACTCGCCCTTGCGGTATTGCGGTTGGCCGTTTTGCGCCTGCCACTGGATCGCCACCGATTTGAAAGCTTGGCCAGCAAAGCGCTCAGAGAAATATGTTGTCCAGCCCTGTCCTTGACGAGCGGCCACGTGAAAGCCGCAATTGGAAGCTTGCAAAGGCGCCACCGGCACACCGGCCGCAGACAACCAGGGCAGCCACTCGCCGTCCGAGCCCAAACGTGACCAACTGGCCCCGCCCAAAGCCAGCACCACGGCTTGGGCATGCACTTGCAAAGGCCCATCGCCTGATGATCGGCCTGGCGCTTGAAAAAGCAAACCGATGCCTTCGCTGCGCTGCGTCAAGGCCCTGCTGCTTGAATCAACACATGCCTGCAAACGATGCCGCATGTGAAATTGAACAGGCAGACCTTGCACAGGGTGGCGCAAACGGTGCAGCCAGGCTCGCAGCAAAGGTGCAGCCTTCATCTCTTGGGGGAAAACGCGGCCCGAACTGCCCACAAAGGTTTCAATGCCCAAATCAGCTGCCCACGCGCGCAAGTCCTGGGGCCCCCACTGCGTGAGCAGGCTTTGCATTTGCGCTTGGTGTGCACCAAAGCGGGTGACAAAAGTGGCCAGAGGCTCTGAATGCGTCAGGTTCAAACCGCCCCGCCCCGCCAATAAAAATTTGCGCCCCACCGAGGGCATGCCGTCAAAGAGATGCACCGAACGGCCTTGCTGCGACAGGGTTTGCGCCGCCATCAAGCCGGCCGGCCCGCCCCCGATCACAGCCACCTGCACATGCAAGTCTTGTACAACGGAGCCTGATGCCAGCGGCAGTTCGGATGAGCGCGTATTGGGAGTGGGGGTCGGGTTCATGAGCGTCAAACAAGCCCCCACCGGCCACCGGCCTTGGAGGTTTCTGTCAAAATAGGGCCACTTTAGCTGCAACTTCAATCATTACAAGGAACAGGCCATGGCCAGCGATCTGATCAAACATATTACCGACGCCACTTTCGAGGCCGACGTGCTCCAGGCCGACAAGCCCGTGGTGGTCGACTTTTGGGCCGAATGGTGTGGTCCTTGCAAAATGATTGCCCCTATTTTGGACGAAGTGGCCACCGGATACGAAGGCAAATTGCAAATCACCAAAATGAATGTCGATGAAAACCGCGATATTCCAGCCAAATTCGGCATTCGCGGCATTCCAACCTTGATGGTCTTCAAAGGCGGGCAACTGGCCGCCACCAAGGTGGGCGCCATGAGCAAAGCCCAATTGACCGCCTTCATTGACCAACAATTGGCCTGATTTTTGTGGTTTTAGCCCGTCAGCCTGAAACAGGCAGCGGGCCATCTTGTTTTCTCGCCTTTATTTCCTGTCATAATCGCGCTCGGTGAGGCTGAAGAAAAGCCCCACAGCAGTTTCAGCCGCGAAACTTGAACCGCCTGCACCCCCTATTGGCCCCTTATCGATTTTCTCTGTGCCTTTGGTTTGCCGGCCTTTGATTTCCCGACTTTTTATTCCTCCCCCTGAGTTTTTCACTTCAACCCACTTCGGGTTGCTTCACGCAGGTAAATCCATGCACTTAAACGAACTCAAGGCACTGCACGTGTCTGAAGTCCTCAAGCAAGCCGATGAGCTTGAGATTGAAAACACTGGCCGCATGCGCAAGCAAGAGCTGATGTTTGCCATCATCAAAAAACGCGCGCGCGCAGGCGAGCAAGTTTTCGCTGATGGTGTGCTTGAAATTTTGCCCGACGGTTTTGGCTTCTTGCGCAGCCCCGACACCAGTTACACCGCCAGCACCGACGACATCTACATCAGCCCCAGCCAGGTGCGCCGCTTTAACCTGCACACCGGCGACATGATCGAAGGCGAAGTGCGCATTCCCAAAGACGGGGAGCGTTACTTTGCGCTGACCAAACTCGACAAGGTCAACGGCGACTTGCCCGAAAACAACAAACACAAAGTCATGTTCGAGAACTTGACGCCGCTGTTTCCCACGATCCAAATGCGCTTGGAGCGTGACATCAAGGCGGAAGAAAATATCACCAGCCGCGTGATCGACATCATTGCCCCGATCGGCAAAGGCCAGCGCGCCTTGATCGTGGCGCAGCCCAAGTCCGGCAAGACCGTGATGATGCAGCACATCGCGCACGCCATCACCGCCAACTACCCCGACGTGCACCTGATGGTGCTGTTGGTGGACGAGCGTCCTGAAGAGGTGACCGAAATGCAGCGCACGGTGCGCGGCGAAGTGATCGCCTCGACCTTTGACGAACCTGCGGCCCGCCACGTGCACGTGGCTGAAATGGTCATTGAGCGCGCCAAACGCTTGGTTGAATTGAAAAAAGACGTGGTGATTTTGCTCGACTCGATCACCCGCTTGGCACGCGCCTACAACAACGTGGTGCCCAGCTCCGGCAAGGTTCTGACCGGTGGTGTGGATGCCAATGCCTTGCAACGCCCCAAGCGTTTCTTTGGCGCAGCGCGCAACGTGGAAGAAGGCGGCAGCCTGACCATCATCGCCACAGCTTTGGTCGACACCGGCAGCCGCATGGACGAGGTGATTTTTGAAGAATTCAAAGGCACTGGCAACTGCGAAGTTCATTTGGAGCGCCGTTTGTATGAAAAACGCGTATTCCCAGCCATCAACCTTAACCGCAGCGGCACACGCCGCGAAGAACTCCTTTTGCAGCCTGAAGTGTTGCAAAAAACCCGCATTCTTCGTCAATTCATGTACAACATGGACGAAATCGAAGCCATGGAGATGGTCCTCAAGAGCATGAAAGCGACCAAGAGCAATGTCGAGTTCTTCGACATGATGCGCCGCGGCGGCTGATTTTTCGTGCGATAATAGAAGGCTAAAGCGAAAAGTACGCCGGATGGTCTGGCGCGGCTGTCGCAACTGAACAAGGATAAGAGCATGAAAGAAGGCATTCACCCCAACTACCGCGACGTGTGCTTCGTGGACCTGTCCAACGGCTTCAAATTCGTCACGCGTTCGTGCGTCAACGCCAAAGAAACCGTGAAGATGGACGACGGCCGTGAGCTGCCCTTGTTCAAACTCGATACCTCCAGCGAATCGCACCCCTTCTACACCGGCACACAAAAGTCGGTCGACAACATGGGCGGGCGCGTCGAGAAGTTCCGCAATCGTTTCGGCAAAACACCCGTCGTCAAATAAGCCGCGGCTGTTTTCAGCGCAGGGCAGTCCGGGCAACCGGCCTGCCCTTATTTTTTGTCTCACACCCCACCTTTTGATTGAAGTGTCAGCGCGCTGCCCTGTCCTCTGCTATCTTTGAGCCTGTGATGTCCAACTCTCAAGCCAGCCCCGCCATCGTGGCCCAAAGCGCCGTGCGTCGATTGCCGCGCTGGGGCTTGGCATTGCTGTGCTTGGCTTATGTGTTGCCAGGGTTTGTGGGGCGCACACCTTGGAAAGCGGATGACATGGAGGCTTTTGGCTTCATGCGTCATTTGGCACAAGCCATGGGGCCTGAAGCGGTCCATTGGCTCAAGCCCACCTTGCTGGGCCAGCTTGATGCGGGCGCTGCACTGCTGCCCTATTGGCTGGGCGCCTGGGCTTTGCAAATGGCCCCTGCAGGCTTCCCCCCAGAGGCAGCCACTCACCTGCCCTTTGTGCTGCTGCTGGCACTGACCTTGGCGGCCACTTGGTTTGGCGCCTATGCCTTGGCGCGCACCCCTTCAGCGCAACCCGTGACCTTTGCCTTTGGCGGCGAAGCCAAGCCTGCGGATTACGCCCGGGCCTTGGCTGACGGCGCCTTATTGGCCCTGATTGCCTGTTTGGGCTTGGCCCGTTTGTCACACGAAGCCACGCCGGCCTTGGCTCAATTGGCTTTCAGTGCTTTGCTATTTTTTGCTTTGGCCACCTTGCCCCGCAAACGCTGGCTGGCCTTGACAGCTGCCGCTTGCGCTTGCATGGGCTTGGCTTTGTCAGGCGCGCCCGCCTTGGCCATGTGGCTGGGCGTAGGCGGCGCGTTGGTTGTAGCCTTGAACCGCCAAACGCCTCAAGCCTTTCGCGTGCGCATGACGGACGTGGCTGGCGTCCTGCTGATTTGCTTGGCCACTGCAGCCGTGGCCAGCGCGCTGGACCTTTGGCGCTGGCGCGTGGTGTGGTCCCAGCTGCTGGATGTCAAGTCCATGGCGCGCCTGCTGCTGTGGTTTACATGGCCGGCTTGGCCATTGCTGCTTTGGACTTTGTGGCGCTGGCGCCTGCAACTGCGCCAGTGGTGGGCCAATCCGCATTTGTCCCTGCCTTTGTGGTTTATTGGGGTGGCCATCACCAGCACTTGGCTGTCGGGCTTGAGTGACCGCGCGCTGCTCTTGGCGCTACCTGCCATGGCCACCTTGGCCGCATTCGCGCTGCCCACACTGGAGCGCAGTGTGAGCGCCTTCATTGACTGGTTCACTTTGCTTTTTTTCAGCGTTGGGGCCTTGGTTATTTGGGTGGTTTGGGTTTCTATGCAAACTGGTGTTCCGGCTCAACCGGCCATCAATGTTGCACGGTTGGCGCCTGGTTTTGCGTCTGAATTTTCTGGCATCACTTTCGCAATTGCCTTGTGCGCCAGTCTGGCGTGGGCAGGCCTGGTCAAGTGGCGCGCCGGAAGAAGACACCGCGCAGCCCTGTGGATGAGTTTGGTGCTGCCCGCCAGTGGCGCCGCTTTGTGTTGGCTCTTGATGATGACGCTGTGGTTACCGCTGCTTGACTTTGGCCGCAGTTATGCACCCTTGGTTGTCAAAGTTCGCAGCATGATGGGGCCAACCGATTGTGTGCATTTTCACGGCCTGACCAAAGCGCAAGGCGCTGCTTTCGAATACCACGGTCAGTTGCGTTTGAAACCTGCTCATGAGGCGGGCTGTGCATGGCTGATTGTGGACACACAGGCCGTGAGCACTTTGCCGCAAGCCGTTGACTTCAAGCAGTGGACGCAACACGCCACGGTGCGCCGTCCTTCGGACAAAAACGAAGACATCGTTTTGTACCGCAGAAGTTCTTCAGTCAACTGAGCCCCAATAAAAAGCCCGCACACCTTTCATGGTGGCGGGCCAAACCCATGGCATTTGCTAATTAAATCAAGCCTTGGTCAATCGCATTTGAGTTAATTCACCCGTCAAATAACCAACCGCAGCACCAAATTTATCTTTGTAATTGGCTTTGAGCAAAGGGTCCAACGTGGTTTTGACACCGCTGTGAATACCGCCCCAGTCACCTGGGTGCTGGAAATTACTCAGGATATAAGTCCAGCCATTGAGTTCGTCCGCCACGTGCAAACCCGTGGCCTCACCACCCGATGGCATGGACATGATGCGCGAGAGCAGTTTGGTGTCGATGTTGTAGGCCCATAAGAAGTTGTTCACGTGTTGGCCGCTGTCCTCACCAATGAACAAGGTGCGCATGGCTTCTGAGAATTTCAAATTATCGGGGTTCGCAATTTTCTCCGGGTTGGCGGTGTTGCCCAATGCATCTGCAGTGATGTCTTCACCCGCAATCAAGGCCTTGGTGTCCACAGGCATCCAGTCACTGACAATGCTTGCACCTTTGTCGTCTTTTGCGCCTGCCTTTAAGTTCAAGGCCATGACAGCGCCAGCATTCAAGGCTTTGGGGATCGAGATACCGTTGCCAGGCGTGTTATAGGCATTGCCCGCGACCATTGAAGTGACGCAATTTTGCAAAGCCGAATAGGCCACTTTGTCTTTGATGTTGACGGTGGTGCCTTCCATCTTGCTAAAGCCCATCGAGGCGCCGACCAAAGATGCATACCGGTGAGTTTCCAAGAAAGCCGCGGCCTTTTCCATGCCCGTGTTGAGCTTGACCCATTCAGCCTTTCCGTTAGCATTGATCTTGGTGTAACTGGCGTCTAGGGGATCGACTGCAGAGACCAGCATGATGTCTGTGGGCTTTAACGTATCGGCCAAAGTTTTAATTTCCGCACTGGTGGCCGAACCCAATTTGATCCAAGTCAGAGGTGCAGCCGTGGTTGCAGCAGGGTCAATTGAAAATCCAGCCCCCACTTTGGCCACATACAAGGAGCCTGAACTCAAATCTTTTTCCTTGTCAGCCACAAACACAAAGTACCCGCTGTTGGTGGCGTCGTCGCCCATGAACACGGTGCGATTGTCTGGCATGACTTGCACCAACTCGTGAGAAATGCGGCCCAAGTTGTAATGTTTTTTGATCGTTCCTGTGCCATCCGCGTTGACTGTCACTTCAGGCATGTGGCCGTAGTGATACGGATTGGCTGCTGTTTCGCTGCCGTATAAATTTTTACTGAACGCCTTGAACTGCGCATCGGTACTGGCTGCGAAGGCATTGGGCTCATACTCTTCACTGGACAAATGCGTGCCCCACGGCGAAAGGCTGGCGCCGCAAGTGATCCACAAGCCATTCACGCCTGCCGTGTTGACGTTGTGGTATTTGACCAAGCTGAGCTTTCCCGTGGTAGGGCTTTGGTCCAATGTCAACACGGCAATGGGGGAAGGCAACTTGCCATACATGGCCGTCACGCCATCTTGAGCCCAAGTGGCGTATTCAAATTGCACCACGGCAAAGACTGTGTTTCCTTGAACGCCGGTGACTTTGGCATTCGCCACAGTGAGCAAGGAAGTGCCGTCTGGGGAATCAGAAAAATATTGCCGCTCTTTGCCCGCCACAGTGTTGTCCATGATGGGCTTGTTGTTGATGTCGTAGTAACCACCTGCCAACACTTTTGCGCCATTGCCGTCAGATACCAAGTCGCCCGTCACAAAGAATGGTTGATATGCCAATTTATAGTCTTGCTTGCTGCCGTCACTGAAGGACATCGTGAGAGTCGAACTCACGGTGGTGGTTGCCATGGCGGCTGGCGTGCTCAAATTGGGGGCAGGAGTTGAAGAAAAACTAGCGGCCGTGAAAAGTGCCGAAGATGTGGTTGCGCCACAGGCACTGAGCATTAAGCTCGCGCTGCTTAAAGATGCGGCCAAAGGCAGCATGGGGACTCCTGCGAGATATTGCAAGAGTTGTCGGCGGTGGAGTTGGGTGGGTTGTGTCATAGCTTTCTAGGTCCTTAAAGTAAGAGGTCTGATGGCGGTCTTGCTGGCATCAAGAACGTATCTGACTTTGCCTTGAAGTGATGAAAGCTCTGTGACTTTCGTGTGAAATAACTATGACTGATGAATTTTTTGGATGCCAACTCTGGTGCCTGGAAAAATCAAACTGAAGCGTGAGCCTTGCCCCAACTTGCTTTCGATTTTGAGCTCGCCGCCGTGGCGCTGCATGACGTGCTTGGTGATGGCCAGGCCAAGGCCCGTTCCACCAGAATCGCGCGATCGACTGCGGTCTACGCGGTAAAAGCGCTCAGACAAACGTGGCAGATGTTCAGGCGCAATGCCTGGCCCTGTGTCTGCCACGCTGAACTGCAAGCGCCCATCAGGCAATGCATCCCAGCGAACGTCGATGCTGCCACCCCCTGGGGTGTAGCGAATGGCATTGCTGACCAAGTTCGATGCTGCACTTTGCAATTCGGTTTGCGAGCCAAGCAAATCCATTTCTGGCACTGCTTGAAAATGCAGTTTTTGCGAGGCTTGTGAATCAATGAGATTCATTGACAGCAAAGCCTGAGCTTCTTGCTGCAGGGCGTTTGTCAAGGCTTGAATTGAAACCGACTGAGTTATGGCCGGCAATGGACTGCCCTCTAGTTTGGAGAGCATGAGCAGGTCGTTCACCAAATTTTCCATGCGCTGGGCTTGGTTGGCCATGAGGTTCAAATAGGTGCTGCGTTCGGAGTCACTCAAGTGCAAGGTTTGGAGTGTTTCAACAAAACCACTGAGCACAGTCAAAGGCGTTCTGATTTCATGCGACACATTGGCCACGAAATCTCGGCGCATGGCATCGGCTTGCTCAACTGCCGTCACATCTCGGGTCAGCAGCAACTGTCTGTTTTCTCCATACGCATGCAGCTGCAATGACAATTTGAAGGGTTTTTGCAAAGAGTCTGAACGCCCATCGATGAGCACTTCGTTGTCATGTTCCGCTTGCGCAAAATACTTGGTAAAAATCGGATCGCGCAGCAAATGCACCACGTGTTGCAACAGATCACGCTTGGCGTCCAGCCCCAGATGCTGCGCAGCAGTCTGATTGCACCACTCAATGCGCCCTTGGGGGTCTAATAAAACCACGCCATTGGGAGAGGCCTGAATGGCCGAGAGGAAATCTTGCAAGCGCTGTTCATGCGTTTGTGTCTGCTTGCGCTGCTCAGTCACAATGCGGCGCAATCGGTCAACCAAGTCACCCCATAAACCGCTCAAAATGGGCGGGTCTTGCACATTGTTATGGCGCAGCCAATTGTCAACTTTTTGTGCGCGCCAAAGGTCTGCAGCAATGACAGCCAACATGACCAACAAAGCACCCACCAAGGCGCCGACAAGACCAGCCAGCCAAGCCCCGGCAACTGCGGCCACCAAGACCAGAAACAACAAACCCAGTGAGCGCGAGAACATGCCCTAGCTTAAGCGATTAAAGGCCGCTCAGGGCGGTTATGACCACAACACTTTGAACTGTGAATCTGTAGCCTGCGCCCCTGACCGTTTCAACCATGGCGCCTGCATCCCCAAGCGCCTCACGCAGGCGCTTGACATGCACATCAACTGTACGCTCTTCAATGAACACATGATCACCCCAAACGCGGTCCAACAATTGCCCTCGGCTGTGCACCCTCTCGGTGTGGCTCATGAAATACTGCAAAAGCTTGAATTCTGTAGGGCCCAATTTCAAGGGTTGATCTTTGAAATTGACTCGGTGTGTGTCCGCATCCAAGATCAGATCGCCCATTTGAATTTGTCCGCCTGCCTGCTCTGGGGTGCGCCGGCGCAGCACGGCCCGGATTCGCGCCAACAGCTCTTTGGTCGAAAAGGGCTTGACGATGTAGTCATCTGCGCCAGCATCCAGGCCCGCAACTCGGTCCACCTCGTCACCCCTTGCGGTGAGCATCAATATAGGAACGGCCTGCGTACGCGCCCCAGACCGCCATTTTTTGGCCAAGGTTAAACCACTCTCACCCGGCAGCATCCAGTCCAGCAAAATCACATCGGGCAATACATCGTCGAGTTCTTTTTGCGCTGTAGCAGCGTCCATGGCCCAAATAGGCTGAAAACCATTGTGACGCAAATTAACCGCTATCAACTCGGCGATGGCCGGCTCATCTTCGACGATCAAAATACGGGGCAAAGTTTTCATTTAACTGCAGACTCCACATCCACCATGGCGATGTGACGCACATCGGCACCCTTGACCACATAAATGATGAATTCAGCAATGTTTTTGGAATGGTCACCAATGCGCTCAATGGCCTTGGCAATGAACAATAAATCGAGGCTGGCGGAAATGGTGCGCGGATCTTCCATCATGTAGGTGACCAGTTTGCGCACGAAGCCGTCAAACTCGGCGTCGATCAAATCGTCTTCCTTCAAAATTGCAACAGCTTCAGTGACATCCAGCCGTGCAAATGCGTCCAAGGCTTTTCGCAATAAGCCGGAAGCCAAATCAGAGGCGATTCGCAATTCCGAAGCCGGCAAAAGGCGTGCGTTGCCACTGGCGCCAATGGACTTGACCATGCGCGCAATTTTTTCTGATTCGTCCCCCGCGCGCTCCAAGTTGGCTGTGATTTTGGAGATGGCGATCAGCAAGCGCAAATCGCGTGCCGTGGGTTGCCTGCGCGCAATGATGGTCGAGAGATCTCGGTCTATTTCCACTTCCATGGCGTTGACTTGGATCTCGGTGGCGATGACTTGATCAGCCACTTCATTGTTGAATTGCGACAATGAGTAAACCGCATGGCGAATTTGCGACTCGACCAAACCGCCCAACTCCAACACACGGCTGGAGACGCTACCCAGTTCGGCGTCGAATTGGCTGGAGATATGTTTTTCCATAAGTGCTAGCTCCTGTTCAGCCAAAGCGGCCGGTGATGTAGTCTTCAGTTTCTTGGCGTGCTGGCTTCATGAAAATTTGATTGGTTTCACCAAACTCCATCAACTCGCCCAAGTACATGTATGCGGTGTAATCCGAGACGCGGGCAGCTTGTTGCATGTTGTGCGTCACGATCACCACCGTGTATTCGCTCTTCAAAGTGTGCATCAGTTCTTCGACTTTGCCAGTTGAAATTGGATCCAAGGCAGAAGTCGGCTCATCTAGCAACAAGACCGAAGGCTTGACCGCAATGCCTCGCGCTATGCACAAACGCTGCTGTTGTCCGCCCGACAAAGACAAGCCACTTTGGCTCAATTTATTTTTAACTTCATCCCAAATGGCAGCTTTTTGCAGCGCCCACTCCACGCGGTCGTCCATGTCGCTGCGCGATAAGTTCTCATAAAGCCGAACGCCAAAAGCAATGTTGTCATAAATGGACATGGGAAATGGCGTGGGCTTTTGAAAGACCATGCCAATGCGTGAGCGCAGCAAGTTCAAGTCTTGCTTGGGGTTCAAAATATTTTCACCCGAAAAATTGATTTCGCCCTCAGCGCGCTGGCCAGGGTACAACTCGTACATGCGGTTCATGGTTCTGAGCAAGGTCGACTTTCCGCAGCCCGAGGGCCCGATGAATGCCGTCACACTGTTTTGCTCAATGTCCAAGTTGATGTTTTTCAAGCCTTGAAATGAACCGTAATAAAAGTTCAAGTTGCGAACTTCCATAATGGTTTTTTTGGTTTCTGGCAGTGCATTCATAGAAGTATTCACAGGTAATAGTTAGACAGCTACTTTTTCGCGAAAGACCACGCGCGCCACAATGTTCAGTGCCAGCACAGTCAACGTGATCAAGAGTGCGCCACCCCATGCCAAGTTCACCCAGTTGTCGTACGGGCTCATGGCAAATTGGAAAATGACCACCGGCAAATTGGCCATAGGTTTGTTCATGTCCAAAGAAAAGAATTGGTTGTTCAGGGCCGTGAACAACAGGGGTGCAGTTTCACCACTGACACGGGCCAAAGCCAAAAGCAAGCCCGTCATGACGCCGCTGCGAGCCGCCTTGAGCACCACAGCGGTAGAGACTTTCCACTTGGGCGCGCCCAAGGCAAAAGCTGCTTCACGCAAGCTCACAGGCACCAAGCGAAGCATATTTTCCGTGGTGCGCACTACCACCGGAATGGCGATCAAGGCCAGCGCAGCCGTTCCTGCCCAGCCTGAGAAATGTTTGGCCGGCACCACCACCAGCGCGTAGACAAACAAGCCAATCACAATAGAAGGGGCTGACAACATGATGTCATTGACAAAGCGGGTGACGCTGGCGAGTTTGCTGCGTTCACTGAACTCCGAGAGATAGACACCTGCTAAAACACCAATAGGTGTACTGATCAATGAGCATGAGATCACGATCATCAAACTGCCCACGATGGCATTGGCCAAACCGCCGCCTTCAGAGCCAGGTGCTGGTGTGCTTTGTGTGAGCAAAGAAAAGCTCAAGGCTGAAAACCCCTTGAACATCAAGATGCTCAATATCCAAAGCAAGAACACCAAGCCCAACACCATGGCAGTCATGGACAAAGCCAAGCCAAACAAGTTGGCGCGTTTGCGCCGTGCGTAGATCGCCGGATCCATGTTGCTGAGCTCTCTCATGTTTTCATTCCTTTTTTGGCTTCAGCCCGCATGAGCATCCATTTGGCCAGAGACAAAACCACCAGGGTGATGAGGAACAATGCCAGGCCCAGCGCAAACAAGGAAGCGTAGTGCAAGCCAGGCTCGGCTTCGCCAAATTCGTTGGCCAAGGTGGAGGCAATCGAATTGCCTGGAGAAAACAAAGAAGGCGAAAGTTTGTGGGCATTGCCAATCACAAACGTCACGGCCATGGTTTCACCCAAGGCCCGGCCCAAGCCGAGCATGACGCCGCCCACCACACCGGTCTTGGTGTAAGGCAACACAATTTTGGTGACCACTTCCCAAGTGGTGCAGCCAATGCCGTAGGCTGATTCTTTCAAAATGGACGGAACAATCTCAAACACATCGCGCATGACGGAGGCAATGAAGGGCAAAATCATCATGGCCAAAATCAGGCCAGCGGCCAAGATGCCAATGCCGTTGAAGGCACCCGTGAACAAAATACCAAGCCCTGGAATTTGACCCACAGTTCCTGCCAACGCAGGCTGTACATATTCAGCAAACAAAGGGGCAAACACAAACAAGCCAAACATGCCATAGATGATGGAGGGCACAGCAGCCAACAACTCAATGGCAGTGCCCAAGGGCCGGCGCAGACTCAATGGGCAGGTTTCTGTCAAAAATACGGCAATGCCAAAGCTCAAAGGCAAAGCAATCACAATGGCAATGGTGGCCGTGGCCACTGTGCCAAAAATGGCGATCAATCCGCCGAACTTGGAATTGATGATGTCCCATTCGACGGTATAGAAAAATGGCAAACCAAAGGTTTGCAAAACAGGCCAAGAGCTGATGAACAAAGAGACGATGATGCCGGTCAATGCCACCAAGGTGGACATGGCAAAGACCAGCGTGGTTTTTTCAAAGAAAAAGTCTTGCACTCTCTGCCAGCGCAAAACGCTTTGGCGGTGCGAGGTCATCAACTCGTCTGCTTGGTTCATACAAGTCTCAATTATTTAACGTTCACGCGGTTCCAAACGCTTTTGCGAATGAATTCGGTGGTGGCATCAGGCATGGGCACATATTCCAAATCTGCGGCCATTTTCTTGCCTTCTTTGAAAGCAAAGTCAAAGAATTTCATGGCTTCTGCTGCATTGGCTTTGTTGGCCGGCTCTTTGTACATCACGATGAACGATGCGCCCGTGATAGGCCATGATTTAGCGCCTGGAGCATTGGTCAAATAGATGGCCATGCCTGGAACTTTGGACCAGTCTGTGCTGGCCGAAGCAGCCGCAAAGGTTTCATCGTCAGGCGCTACGACTTGACCCGCCTGGTTGCGCAAGTTGATGTGTGGCATGTTGTTTTTCTTGGCATATGCGTACTCCACATAGCCAACTGCATTTTTGATGCGGCTGACATTGGCAGCCACACCCTCGTTGCCCTTGCCGCCGACTGAAGATGCAGCAGGCCACTTCACAGCTGCACCAGCGCCCACAGTTTCTTTCCATTTGGGGCTGACCTTGGCCAAATAGTCGGTGAACACAGCGGTCGTGCCTGAACCATCAGCACGGTGAACCACGGTGATGGCAGCGTCTGGCAATGCCACGCCAGGGTTGAAGTCGGAAATGCGCTTGTCATTCCATTTGGCAATGGCACCAGAGAAAACATCGGCCAACAAGTCGCCTGAAAGTTTCAATTGACCGGGCTTGATGCCTTCAATGTTGACCACGGGCACAACACCGCCAATGACGGCTGGGAATTGGACCATGCCATCTTTTTCCAATTCTTCAAAGCTCATGGGGGCGTCGGTGGCACCGAAGTCAACGGTTTTAGCCTTGATTTGCTTGATACCACCTGACGAACCTATCGACTGATAGTTCATGCTGGCACCGGTTTTGGCCTTGTAGGCCTCGGCCCACTTGGCGTAAATGGGGTAAGGGAAGGTAGCGCCGGCACCCGTGATGTCGGCGGCCATGGCAGCTGTTGCCAAGGCGGACAAGCCCAGCGCAGCAACCCAAGTTTTGATCTTTAGCATGTTGAATCCTTGATTCAGAAGTTGAGACTCGGTCTGATGTGATGCGAAGAAAAGTAGCTTTCAAGCTTTACCAAATCTTCTGCACGGGTCAACTTTAGTGGCCTATTGTGACAAATTGATGTCAAATCATCTTTATTAAGACCATGTTCATGCCAAATATTTTGTGATTCCCGCCTCTTAAATGACCATTTTTTGAGCGATTCCAATGTTGTCATCAAAATGACAAAAAAAAGACACAAAATCGACGACTATGGATATTTCCCTCTTCAGCCATTGAAACCCACATGCAAAACGGACAACTTTTAGCCGCCATCGACCTAGGCTCCAACAGCTTTCGCCTTGAAATAGGCGTGCTTGAGCACGCCCACATTAGGCGTGTGGCGTACCTGAAGGAAACTGTTCGGCAAGGCAACGGCTTGGATGCAGAGCGGCAACTCTCCACTGAAGCCATGCAAAGGGGATGGGATTGCTTGGCCCGATTTTCCGAGCGTTTGGCCGGATTTGGCGCAACCCAAGTGCGGGCCGTGGCCACGCAAACCTTGCGTGAAGCCAAAAACAGAGACGAGTTTTTAGTACCTGCTCAAAAAATTTTGGGCTTCCCCATTGAGGTGATTTCTGGCCGCGAAGAAGCCCGTTTGATTTACCTGGGCGTGGCCAACTTGCTGCCTCAGTCGGATGAAAAAAGACTGGTCGTGGACATTGGAGGGCGCTCAACTGAAATGATTTTGGGCACTGGCTTTAAATCTCAAACATTTGAGTCATACCGCGTGGGCAGTGTCAAATGGTCGATGAAGTACTTTCCTGAAGGCCAGTTCACACCCTTGGCTTTTGAGCGTGCGCAAGTGGCCGCCAAAGCGGTGTTGGACGAGGCCCAAGGCTTGTACCCTCGCGAAGCTTGGGAGGTGGCCTACGGATCTTCCGGCACGATAGGCTGTGTTGCCGATGTCATGAGCGCTGCGGGTTGGTCGCAAGGGCAGATCACGCGCGAAGGCTTGGATTGGCTCAAAGCCAAATTGATCAAAGTAGGCAATTGCGACAGTTTGGAATTAGAAGGCATCAAAGAAGACCGACGGTCTGTGATTGGGGGCGGGTTGGCGGTTCTGTTCGCTCTCTTTGATTTGTTGAAAATTGATCAAATGCATGCGGCACAAGGTGCTTTGCGTCAAGGCGTGTTGTATGACATGCTCGAGCGTGAAGACAGCACCGATTTGCGCAGCAGCATGATCGATACATTAGCGCAGCGCTTTGGTGTGGACGCGGCTCAAGGTGATCGGGTCCAACGCACTGCCGTGCAACTGTTCAGAGCCATGCATGAGTCTTTGCCATCCAAGTTGCCGTATTCGCTTGCACGATTAGAAAAAAAATTATCTTGGGCCGCCAATTTGCTGGAGATAGGCACACAAATTTCGCACAGTGACTTTCACAAGCATGGCGCTTACATTCTGGACAATTCGGATTTGCCAGGATTTTCAATGGCCGAGTTGCACCGCCTGAGCCAATTGATCTTAGGCCACCGCGGAAAATTGAAAAAACTAGACAGCGACATGCGCGATGCTGCCTTTGTGCAGCAACTCATGGCTTTGCGCTTAGCGGCCATTTTGTGCCATGCTCGGCGTGACCCTGACCTGAGAGGTTTTACATTGCGCCAAGACATTAAAAACAAAAACAGCTTTGTCATCCTTTGTAAAAAAACATGGGTTCAACAATGGCCTCAATCCGCACATTTGTTGCGGGAGGAATGCATTGCGTGGCAAAAATCAACTTGGAATTTGAGTTTTGAAGAAAATGACAGTTAAAGCGTGAAGCTTCAAAGCAATTCAGGGGTTTGAACTGTGACGACCACGGTCTGCGTCACAGCTTCTCTAACCCTGCTTCGAAGCCACCAAACCGCGCCTTTGCGCACCGCGCACTCCCCTGCTGGCAGCCCGAGTAAATAGGCGATGGTTTGGCCCAGCACAGGCTGGTGGCCGATCAGTACAACCGACATTTTGGCGTCAGGCCAACCCGCAGCGAGCAGCAAATCATGGTGCTGCGCTTGCGGCAATAACTCGGTTTTTAATTTGTATTTCCGACCTAAAGCCTTGGCGGTCTCTTCGGTGCGCAAGGAAGGACTGGCCATCACGCGCACACCTTCAGGGAGTTGACGGTCTAACCACTGGCCCATGCGTGCGGCTTGCTTCTCACCGCGCGGGGTCAAGGCGCGAGACATGTCATCCTGCCCCTCTAAGGCTTCAAAGGCCTCTGAATGTCGCCAAAAAATGAGGTCCATTTGAAAACTTTGAGTTAGTCTATTGAAAGAGCAGGTCAACGCACTGGGTTGGAGCTGTCCACATAGCGCGCCATCAACAGGGCTTGAGCGCTTTGGACTTTTCGTCCCAATTTTTCAACGCGGTGGTACTTCCCATCGGGCCCCAAAGTCCAAGCATTGCGCGTGTCGTGCAGGTAAGCCAACAAGCACTCGTCCACGATGCGCCGCTTCAAAACAGGGTCTGTCACGGGCCATGACAACTCAATGCGCCGCGTCATGTTTCGGCTCATCCAGTCGGCGCTGGAGAGGTAGAGGTCTTGCACCTGGCCGGCTTCAAAATAAAACACCCGTGAGTGTTCTAAAAACCGGCCAATGATGGACCGAACACGAATATTATCTGTTTGGCCTGGAACACCTGCAGGCAGCATGCAAGCACCCCGAACAATCAAATCAATTTGCGCACCTTGCTGGCCGGCACGAATCAATGCTTGAATCAGCACAGGGTCGGTGAGTGAGTTCATTTTGGCCACCACGCGCGCGGGTAGGCCATTGGCAGCGGCCATACCGACTGCATGAATTTTGTCTGCCATCTTGCGCTGCAAATGGAATGGCGCAATCCACAGTTTGTTCATTCTGTGCAAACGGCTGTGACTGGCCAAATGAGAGAACAAATGGTCCATGTCTGCCGTGATGCGTGCATCACATGTGAGGTAACTCAGGTCCGTGTACAAGCGCGCAGTGCGTGGGTTGTAATTGCCAGTTGACAAGTGACCATAGCGGCGTAAGACCTTGCCATCGCGGCGCGTCACCAGAAGCATTTTGGCATGCGTTTTGAGGCCAACAACGCCGTAGACCACTTGCGCTCCGACTGATTCAAGTTGCTCAGCCCAATTGATGTTGGCCTCTTCGTCGAATCGCGCTTTGAGCTCCACCACCACCGTGACCTCTTTGCCTTGGCGTACTGCCTCACGCAGCAAGTTCATCATGACAACGTCACTGCCAGTGCGGTATATGGTTTGCTTGATTGCCAAGACGCTCGGGTCTTGCACCGCTTCACGCAACAAGGCCAACACACCGTCAAAACTCTCAAAGGGCTGGTGAATCAGAATATCACCCTCTTGCATGCGCGTGAAAACAGAAGTACCTTGATGCATCTGCAGGGGGAAAGAGGCCTGGTACGGCTTGAATAACAATTCTGGTTTATCAACCAAATCAATCAGCTGACTCAATCTGACCAAATTGACGGGGCCTGCGACTCGAAACAACGCTACTTCAGGAAGTTTGAATTGCCTCAATAAAAATTGATACAAATGTTCGGAGCAACTGTCAGAGACCTCTAAGCGCAGTGCTTGTCCATATTGACGGTGCTGAAGACCCCGGCGCAACGCTGTTCGAAGGTTCTCAACTTCCTCTTCATCCACCGACAAATCAGAATTGCGTGTGACACGAAACTGTGAAAACTGGCCCACTTCTCGGCCCGGAAACAATTGCGCCAAATGCGCACGGATGACGCTGGACAAAAGCACCAGCGAAACGCCCTTCTCTGTCACTTTTTCCGGCAAGCGGATGACCCTTGGCAAGACTCTGGGCACTTTGACAATGGCGATGTCATTGGCACGGCCAAAGGCATCTTTTCCGCTCAATTGAACAATGAAGTTCAATGATTTGTTAGCCACTTGCGGAAAAGGATGTGCGGGGTCAAGGCCCACAGGCACCAACAGTGGCCGTACTTCTCGCTCAAAGTACTGTTGAACCCATTTGCGCTGCGCTTCGTTGCGGTCGCCATGCGACAAGATGCGAATGCCTTGTTTTCTCAAAGATGGCAAGAGCACATCGTTGTACAGCGCATATTGCTCAGCCACCAATTTACCTGTATTGGTGTAAAGGTCTTCAAAAGATTGCGTGGTGTACAAACCCTTTTGATCCTTGTTTTTGTAAGCGGCCAAATGCATGTCCGCTCTGACTTCAAACAATTCATCCAAATTTGAAGAGACAATGCACAAGTAACGCAAACGCTCAAGCAAAGGCACTTCTGCTCGCTTGGCCCAGTCCAACACGCGCTCGTTGAAAGCCAATAGACTGTGATCACGGTCTAGCAATGGCATGTCAGCTTGCGGCAGTGCTGAATTTGGCAAATTGGAAGTGATGCTCACTGGTACGTCCTTTGAAACTGACTCGACAATTAGGCTTTGTAGCACGGGCTGCGGATCTTACGCGCGATTCTTTACGATATATATGTCAAATTTATGACAAACAAATGAAGGCTCTGGGGCGAATAAAAACTTCATGAATTTATACTTTGATCTAACGCAAATGTCTTGGTAATTTAACAATCACCGTAACATCAATGTCACTCCAATTTTTTAGATTGGGAAAGTCACATGCGCTTTTGGATTTTCCATCGGCGAGTTCAGTTGACAGGAGGAAAACCATGAAAGATTTTTGGGGCAAAGTTCATACCTTGCGCTGGGACGATCACCGCTATTACCACCAATGCCGAATCAATCAGACTCTGCACTGGATCAGTGCCATCAGTTTTTTGATTGCCTACGGCATGCTGTGGACTGACCCAGCCAGCGCCGGATTGATTGGTTGGCTGGTAGGAATGGTGACAAGGCAATCTGGTCATATTTTTTTCGAGCCAAGAGGCTATGACCACGCCAACCAAGCGACATATGAATTCAAGGAGACCATCAAAGCTGGCTACAACATGCGACGCAAAGGGATCCTGATCGGAGTTTGGCTATCACTGCCAGTCCTTTTGTACGCCAGTCCCAGCCTATTCGGATGGATTCAACCAAGCACAAATGCCCAAGAATACTTTCACGATGTGGGCTTGATTTGGCTGTCCCTGGGCATCGCAGCCATTGCATTTAGGACCGTGCATATCTTCTTTTTGAGGGGCGTCGGTTGGGGAATGGCTTGGGCAGTCAAAATCTTAACTGACCCATTTCACAACCTGACGACCTACTGGGATGCGCCAATTGCCCTTTTGAAAGGACAGCGCCTAGAGCTCATTGAAAAAGATCAGCATGCACCCGGTCGCTGAACGTTTTCTAAGAATTCGATCGGATGTCTGAAATCGTTTATACAATTTTCTGAAACTCGTGTTAAGGATTTTCTAGAATGTCCTTGATGCGAGACAGAATCAAATACCCGCAAGTGAGCTTGCGTGGGCTTGGTTTGTATCACGCGCAGCATGGAATCAGCAAAACTCATGTTCCCGTAGTATGGAATCGAGGCGCAGTTATCACCACTTGTGGCATCTCGATAGCTCAGAGAAACGGGCATGACATGCGATTGAGCTCTAATGGCCGATTCAAAAAAATTTGACTGAAAGACATGGCGATCAAAACCAGGGCTGCTGGTGCCTTCAGGAAAAACAACCACGCTGATGCCGCTTTTCAAATGATCCGCAACAGCTTGAATGCAGTCAAGCATTGATTTTTTGGACTCACGTTCAACAAAAATAACGCCGCAAGATTTGGCAATTTTCCCCAAAATAGGCCACGAACCAACTTCTTTTTTAGAAACAAACAAGCAAGGGGTATGGGCTTGAATCACCACAATGTCGACCCATGACAAGTGGTTTGAAACATATAAAAAACTGCTCGGCTGAGAAGTTGCTTGATCGATCTGAGGATCGATCACCAGCGCTATGCCAAACGCTTTTAAAATCAAGCTAGACCAAGCATGCGTGTAGTCAAGTCGCTCCTTCAACGGGCGACGATGCAAGCTGAAAATACAAACCAAATAAAGTTGAAGGACCAAGGCGGCAACTTTACCGGCCTTGACCATTGACTTGAAACCAAGTCGCATCAAAACGCAAAAGTTGTCAACTTATTTTGCAGGTAAGAACCCTCGAGGCGGTACAACGCCCTTGATGGATGCTTGTGCCAACAAGAAGAAAACATCGGTGTTGTCAAGCACACCGGTGAAAGACCACGCACCAGGCCCCATGGCAGAGATGGGAATATCTGTACCCGTGTGCACGCCGCTGGTGCCTGGAACTTGCCCTGTAATCATGAACTTGCCCTCAGCATCTCGGGCGACCGGATCGGCCGGATAGGCCGACAACGGTGCAGATTTAACAAAAGGTTGCTGGCCATCTTGCAAAGGCAGTGCATTGGTTCGCCAGTCCTCGTGCCGATCAGAGTTGGCGCCGTATCCCACCAGCAGTCGGTAGTCAATGTCTGTCGTTTTGGGGTAGCCATCAGGGGCAATCACATATTTAGGGAACCCAGCTTTTTCGTAAACACCGACAACTTTGTCGCGGATATTGGCACTGCCGCCTTCTTTGACCAGTTCTTGCAAGCGCGCATCGGTCACAGTAGAGCCTCCGATCAGCGCTACGCCCGAGCATTCATGATCAGCTGTGACGATCACCAACGTATCACCTCTTTTCAGGGCGTAATCTTGAACCACTTTAATGGCACGGTCAAATTCAATGGTGTCCAATATCCAGCGTTCTGTGTCCATGCTGTGGGCTTGCTTGTCAATGGATGCGCCTTCAACCATCAAGACAAAACCTTTTTTATTTTTATCCAAAACAGCCAATGCTTTTTCAGTCATTTCCTCGAGCATGGGCTGGTCAGGGAACCCAAAATCATCCACAACACGGCCTTTTATGCCCTTTTCAATATTGCGGCGACCATCCATCTTGTCCAAAGCGACATTCATATTTGAATGTGAAAACAATCCGAGCAATCGATCAGTTTTAGAAATGTCCAACGCATCCAGTGCTGTTTTATCAGCAGCGTATTTAAAGCCAGCAGTTTGAAAATCGGCAATCAAGTCGCGATCTTTGTCAAGTTTTCCTTCAGAAGCACCCCAGCGTTTAACGATCTCGGCGGTGTGCGGGTCAACGTTTGAAAACGCATAGTCATTGAGGTTGCTGCGCGCTGATCCCGGCACTGTTGAAGGCAGGAACCACTTGCGGCCACCGCCCATCAAGACAGACAAGCCCGTGAGTTTTCGGTCATCAAAATACTGATCCACAATGCCCGTGCCTGCACCTCTGCTGCTGGTGTGCACGGCATTGGCAGCGGGTGTCGCATCAAACACATCTGCAGTGGTCACCAGGCCCAATGCTTTACCTTGTGTGCGGCTGAGGTATTCACTCAAATATTCAATGCGGGGGTTGTCAAACGGGTCAGTGGTGTCGTCGGGAAAAACGCCTTCTTCGTTGTTGTTGTTTTTATTGCCCAACACATAGGCTGACATTCCTGGCGCTGAATCTGTGATGAGCGAGTTGAGTGAAGCGGTTTTGATTTGCCCAGAAACCGGGAATTTATCCATGGCCAATGTTGAAATTGACTTTCCTTGAGAATACCCACCGGCAACGATGCGGGCGGCTGTGCGCTGAGCTGCGCCCATGCCATCACCCAGCATGATGATGATATTTTTGACCTTTTGACCGCCCGCAATCAAAGGAACAATTTCGAAGTTTCCATTTGCTTTGATGCTTTGCCCATCACTTTGAATGGCCTCCAATGAGAAGGTGTGAACGCCTGCCTGCTGCACAGAAAAAGCTCTTATCGTTGCCACTGTGGAGTTTTTAGGCACGGCAGACAAGCAACCTGAAGCGCACGACTTCAAGGCAACCGGCAATTTAATTTCTTGTCCGTTGACTTTGAAAATTGCACTTGCAATTGTTTTTGAACTCTCGTCTGGCTGAATGGTTGCCTGCAAATCAAACCTTTGATTTGGCAGAAAACGGGCAATCAGCGGATCGCTTTTCCCGCTCTTGAATAACTCACTGGGTGGAGTGAGTCTGGTGACTTTGGGCTGCGCATGGGCCAGGCCCATTCCGCAAAAAATCACCATAACGCCAGAGAATAATTGTGTTAATTTCAAAACAGTATTTTTCATAAGTATTAAAAATAAAATCATTGAGTGTGAGTGGTGGTCAAAGTTTTTTGGATTTCTTGACTGCTCATGGCACGCGTTGCATCAGCGTCAAGTTGCAAATGGAACCATGACACTTTGCCGTCCGGGTATTCCACCCGCTCGACGCGAAAGACCCCTTCCACCGCCACAGGACCAGGTGCATGGGCAACTGTCCAATTTTGTTGCTGCGCATCCAACAAGACGACACACGTCGATGCAGGCAAATCAGTTGCGTCACCGTCTGCATGCTCACTTGTTTGGATGGCTCGCGGCGTCAAAAGAAAATGACCTACCGATGGGTTTTCACTGTCCACCATGTATCCAACCAAGCGCACACGTTGTCCATGAGCTTGCAATAAAGTTTGACTCAACTCAAGGCCTTTGGGGCCAACAGGGGTTTTGAAAAATGCTTGAAACGGCAACTCACGTGCAACCGCAACGGCATTGGTTTTCAAACTCAAGTCTTGACTCAGAACTTGAAAACTTTGCAATGTGCCGCAAAGAAACAGCAAAGCCGAAATAAAATATTTTTTCATTTTTATTTTTTAACCTAACAGTATGAATTTTTGATGACAATTAAAATTACACAATCAGCGCAATGGAACAAAATTAGAAAAAGGTCGTCACAATAAATACATCCCTCCGTCATCATTTGGAAATTTTAACTTTGCAGAATTACCTCATTAAAAAGGTGATTTATGAAAATTACGATTGTGGGCGCAGGATATGTTGGCTTGGTCACGGCAGGATGCTTGGCTGAACTTGGCAACCAAGTGATGTGCGTCGACAACGACGCCAAAAAAATCAGCCTTCTCAACGCTGCACAATTGCCAATATACGAGCCTGGATTGCAAGAACTGATGTCCCGCAACCGCGCAGCTGGACGCATACAGTTCACCACAGGCATGGCAGATGGCGTTGAACACGGGGAAGTTATCTTTATTGCAGTTGGCACCCCCTCGCAAGAAGACGGTTCTGCTGATTTGCAATATGTTTTAGCGGTTGCCAGACAAATAGGCAGAAACATCAAAAGTTTCAAGGTCGTGGTTAACAAATCGACCGTGCCCGTTGGTACCGCCTACAGAGTTCAAGCCGCGATAGCAACAGAATTGAGCAAACGAGGCATATCGGAGCCCTTATTCGAGGTCATCTCCAACCCCGAGTTCTTGAAAGAAGGCGCTGCAATTGAGGACTTCATGCATCCTGATCGCATTGTGATCGGAGTTGATCAAGGGAACAATTACGCCGCAACACACCAACTCATCGAGCAGCTTTATTCAAGCTTCAACAGGCATCATGCACGCACCATTTGGATGGATGTGCGAAGCGCTGAACTCACCAAATACGCAGCCAATGCCATGCTTGCCACGCGAATTTCATTCATGAATGAAATCGCAAATTTATCGGACTTATTGGGTGCCGACATCGACTGCGTTCGGCGAGGCATTGGCGCTGACAAAAGAATTGGACATGACTTTTTATACGCCGGTACAGGCTACGGCGGGAGTTGTTTCCCCAAAGATACCCGAGCATTGATTCAAACTGCGCTGGATTGCGGAAGTCAATTGAAAGTGGTTTCTGCTGTTGAACAAGTCAACGACTTGCAAAAAAAAATCATGGTCGATCGAATTTTGGACTACTTCGGCAACGATTTGACAGGTTTGAAATTTGGCGTGTGGGGACTTGCATTCAAACCCAATACCGACGACATGCGCGATGCACCTAGCCTGGTGATCATTCAAGCCCTGCTCTTGCTGGGTGCACAAGTTTGCGCATTTGACCCACTGGCTGGCAATGAGGCGCTGGATGCTTTGTCCTGCGAATTAATCGACTCACCCGAAGCACTGGCCAATTTTGAGCTGGCTGATAGCGCATCCGAGGCCATAGAAGATGCAGATGCCCTGCTGCTTGTGACCGAATGGAAAACCTTTCACCATCCGGATTTTGCTTTGATCAAGTCTCTGCTCAAACGCCCGCTGATTTTAGACGGACGAAATTTATACGACCCCAAAATGCTTGAAGAGATGGGAATTGCTTACCAAGGTTTTGGAAGAAGAAATTCACTTGCTTTGAGTTTTTCAAATACAAAAAATACACCACAAGATATGCTAGAGACGACCTGAGCTGGATTGATGCCAAAAGGTTTTTTTTACTTAATCAGTGCACAATTTGCTTCTGGTCTTGCAGACAATGCTCTTCTTATTTTAGGCATTGCGTTTTTAAGCGAGCAAGGTTATCCGGGATGGTGGGCGCCGCTGCTGAAATTTTCTTTCACACTTTCTTATGTGTTCCTAGCCCCCCTGCTCGGACCTTTGGCTGACGCGGTCTCTAAATCCAAGTTAATGGCTGCCATGAACGCACTGAAGGTCATTGGCGTTGCAACATTTTTCACAGGTATTCACCCAGTTGTGTCTTATGCCATCGTTGGCATGGCAGCATCTGCCTACGCGCCAGCCAAATACGGTTTGATCACTGAAACTGTCCCATCTCATCGCCTGGTCAACGCCAATGGATGGCTTGAAGTGACAGTTGTTTTAACTGTTATCTTCGGTACAGCCTGTGGCGGGCTATTGCTGCTAGCGCGTGATTTGCATTGGATGTTGAGTTTGAATCATTGGGTTACAGATCAATTAGGCCTGGCACTGAAAACGCAACTGGTCAGCCCCTTGCTTTGCCTGATTGTGATTTATGGCATTGCTGCTTTTTTGAACTTTGGGATACCTCCAAGCCATGCGGTTTACACGCAAAAAAGTTTCCATCCAGTATCCATGCTGCAAGATTTCATTGCCAGCAATTTGAAACTTTGGCTTGACCCCATTGCGAGGATTTCACTTTCTGTGACGACCTTGTTTTGGGGGATAGGTGCAGTTGTTCAATTTGCCGTTTTACTTTGGGCGCAACAAGTTATCAATATTCCATTAGAGCAAGGAACATTTTTGCAAGCGATCGTTGCCGTGGGTGTGATTGCTGGAGCTGCCATCGCTGGGCGATGGATCAACTTGCGGTTTGCACTTTTTGCATTACCTTTGGGCGTTATTTTAGGCTTGTCACTTCCTGCGATTGCCTACTCCAGCAGTCTGACCAGCGCTATTCCATTGATGCTGCTGACAGGAGCTGCTGGTGGCTTGCTCATGGTTCCCATGAACGCCTTGTTGCAACACCGTGGCTATGAACTGCTGACAGCCGGGCGGTCTATCGCAGTGCAAGGCTTCAATGAGAATGCAAGTGTTCTGCTCATGCTTGGCATCTACAGCGGATTGCTGGCGGTGGCTGTGCCCCTTAAGTTCATCATGACCGTGCTGGGGGGGGCCATGGCGATCTCCATGTTGGTACTAACGTGGACAATTCGCCATGAGTACAAGTCGCTGGTGCGGTCCTAATACTTTTCAGGAACAATCATGTCTGTAGAGACAGGGTTGCGAATGTAATCTGGATTTCGCTCACGCCCTGGGAGTTCAATTCCTGCGTGCTCAATTTCATGATAATCAAATTGGCTGAGCAAATGATCGATGCAATTCAGTCGTGCGCGCTTTTTATCAACGGCCTGAACAATCCACCACGGTGCTTCTGAAATGTGTGTGCGCTCGATCATGGTTTCTTTGGCACGTGTGTACTCTTCCCAACGTCGACGGCTCTCTAAATCCATGGGGCTCAACTTCCATTGCTTCAGAGGGTCGTGAATCCGCCCTAAGAAGCGTGCATGTTGTTCATCGTCCGTGATGGAGAACCAGTACTTTATTAAAGTAATGCCGCTGCGCCCTAGCATTTTTTCAAATTCCGGGACAGTTCTGAAGAATTCTTCATATTCTTCATCGGTACAAAAACCCATGACCCTTTCGACACCTGCGCGGTTGTACCAACTGCGGTCAAATAACACTATTTCACCCGCAGCAGGCAGGTGTGTGACGTACCGCTGGAAGTACCACTGTGTGCGCTCACGATCATTGGGTGCGGGAAGTGCCGCTACACGGCAAACGCGAGGGTTTAGCCTCTGGGTTATGCGCTTGATTACCCCACCTTTGCCAGCTGCATCACGTCCTTCAAAAAGTATGACTACTTTTTGTTTAGACGCGACAACCCAGTCTTGGAGCTTAACGAGTTCACCCTGTAAACGAAGAAGTTCACGAAAGTAATGTGCACGCGCCACTTTGTCTTCTTGGGTTGCCAATGAGTCATTTTCATTGACACCATCTTCAATTGCCATCTCCAACTCTTCATCGATAGAGTCCAAGATGTCTTCGCGAATTTTGCGCAATTGTTCTGCATCAATATTTTGTTGATCAGGCATACTTGGAACCCTTCATGAAGAATCAAATGTTTAACTGAACTATGCGTAGGACACTGACATGTCCACAGCGCTAACGGTGATGGTTTTGCCGGTGCTGGCCGCATAGGTGGTGGACTTGATGGTGTCCACATACACATATTCGCCTTTGACCGATGCTGCCGTTGCCGTCATCAGCAAATAACCGCGACGCAAGGTTTCTGCATAGTTGAGGTCGTCTACCAGCCCCATGCCCAAGCCGTAGCCCCCAGGCACAACCACCGTGCCATCCAATGAACCCGCAAAACCGCCCAGGCCGGCGCTTTCGAAACCAGGTGATGTGACCGACGATCCAGCAAACTCCACGCCTACTTTGACACCTGCCAGCGTTGAGACATTGGTAAACCATGCATTGTGTGAATCGCCCGAAATTGTGATCAACTTATTTCCCTGCGCCTTGACGGTTTGTAGAATTGTTTCGCGCTGGATGGGGTAGCCATCCCAGGCATCGAGGTTGTAGGGCAGCCTCGGGTTGGTGGTGGTGCTGATCAGCGCAGCTTGCGTGGGCGTGCGAGCAGCCGCAGGGGTTGCCTTGGCCAACAGGTAGCTGGAAACCGAGGTCAGAAGCGCTTGCTGATTGGCCGTTGTCGGGCTTGCTGATGCAACTGCTTGTGCTTGAAGCACGCTGGCTGGGAACCACATGCGTGCCATGATGTCTTGGTTCCCCATGATTTGCCAAGTTGCTGTTGAGGCAGCCATGCCACTTGTCAGCCAATTTTGTTGGGTGACGCTCATCATGCGATGCGTTGCATCGGTGCCACTGGTCAAGGCAGTGGCATAGCGAGTCAGACCGCCATCGGCGTCATTGTATGCGTCGTACTGCTTATCGCGCCCTTCATTGCGGGTGTCCACCATGTGCAGGGTGAAGATGTTGCCAAAGTCAAAACGGCGGTAGATTTTCAAGAGATTGGCAGGATCTTGAACCCGAATCGGCATCCACTCATGGTACACGCGAGCAGCAATCGCCTTGCGTGCACTCCAGGCGCCCTGAGTGGCACTGTTGTGGTTATCTGCCCCATCGAGCCAAGCGTTATTGGCAAACTCATGATCGTCCCAAACCGTGATCCAGGGCATGATGGCATGCAGAGCCTTCAAGCTCGGGTCAGTTCGGTAGAGCGCATAGCGCGTGCGATAGTCTTCCAAGCTGACGATGTCGGTGGCCGGTGCAGTGACGCGGCCCAAGGTGGCAGCGTCACCGTTTCCAAATGTGGTTGGATCAGAACCATATTCGTAGATGTAATCGCCTAGATGGACGGCATATTGCGCGCCAGATTTGACGGCCGAATCATAGGCGTTGAAGTAACCCGCCGAGTAAAGTGTGCAGGAGAAAACAGCAAACTTCACACTGGTAACGCTGGTTGCGGGAAGCGTCCGTGTAAAGCCTACTGGAGAAATCCAGCCGTTGCAAATAAAGCGGTAATAGTAGTCTCGGCCAGCCGTCAAGCCGGTGGCATCGGCTTTTGCGGTAAAGCCTGCGCTCTCGCTGGCCGTGGCAGTGCCAGTACTGACGATAGTGGCAAAACTTGCATCGGTCGCAACCTGGTACGTCAGAACAACCGAATCTTTCAAACCTTCATATTTAGCATGCGTCCACAAGATCACGCGATCTGCCAAGGGATCACCACTGGCCACCCCATAGTTGAATTGAAGCATCGCATTGTCAGTACTGCCGCCACACGCGGACAGCAAAGAAACACCTGCCAGAGATCCTGAAACGGAGGCGAATTTAATGATGAAATCGCGCCGGGCACGGGGATTCAAATTTGTGGTCATGCTAGTCTTCCAATTGAAAAACCACCACTATAGAAAACAGACATGACAGTTGTGTGATGAAAATATGCAAATTCAAACCAATGGCTCAAGCGCTCAGCTGCTGTGCACGAGAAAATAGACGCTCCAACTGCCACGCACGAAATCTCAGCCACACCGCTCTGATCAGAAGGTGACTCCCCCAGATGGCAAAAAAGGCAAAAATAATGTCACTTAAAAAATGGCCGCCTTGTGCAATGCGGACAAGACCGATCAGGCTTCCAAAGATTATTCCTGTTTGAAACCAAAAAATACGGCGCCTTCGCACCCCCAACATGCCAATTGACATCAAAGCAAACCCAACGCAAGCGTGTCCACTGACAAATGAACAATTGGTATTGCAAAAGTTGCTTGGCATGAAGGTTGGCACAAATGAGGTGGGGCCAGCGAACACAGAAACGTCACGGGGCCTTGGGCGTCCCATTCCGTCCTTTAAGACAGTGTGAACGAGCAATCCTATTCCCAAAACAACAACGGTCACAACTGCAGCTGACCTTCGCCATACGCGTCTGGATATTTGATGGGGTGCGGCCAAAGCAATCAAGACAATGATCATGGCAGTACCAAAAAGAGCCCTTCCAGCCCAGGGGGTACCGTAATAAACAGATTTAACAAACCCAACTTCATTGGCAGGGAAAAAACCTGAGCCGGAATAGAAGAGAAGCGAAAACCAAAGATCAATCTCAGGCCAGACAGTGAAAATAAACACAGCAAATAGCAACAAGACTAAGAAATATCGATGGTCCAAGGAAAAAAATTTCATGGTTATTCAAACTTTGTATTTGCATTATTTAGAACCAGAGGCTGCACCGGCGACCTCACCACTGCGAGAGGGCCAAGAACTTCCATCACATCCCAATCACCTGCCTCAAAGGGCCTGACATTTCTCACCAATGCCATCTCCCCCGGCATTGGCGCACGCCTGGGTGCTTCCTGTTGCCGATATGTTGCAAATGATGGCATGTGCACACCCCATTGCACGATCGTCTCAGGCTTGTCTTTGAATTTCAAAGCCAATTGCTGCACGGGTGCCTGCAAGGTGTAAGACCACCATGGCAGTACCAGAATTGAGAAAACAATCGATTGAAAAACCGCAAATGCAATGAAACTGATTGCCGCAGGAAACTCTATTGAGGCAGTTGCCCATATTCGCCAAATGTATTTAGTCAAAAGTCCACTGCAAATCGGCAATGAAAAAGCCACCAACCAAATCTTCATGTCGATGTCAGGAGAACTCATGAGTAATTGTTTATAAAACTCATCAGCGACGACTTCAGGGTTTTGTTGCAGATAAGCAGGCGCAAACAACACGAACGTCAAGCCAAGGATGGCCATCAACCAGGCCCAAATCCAGCTGCAAAAACTGGCATCCAAGGCTGCATGCGCTATCAACAAACAGACAGCAGGCCCGGCATATAGCAAATAGTGTGGAAGTTTGGTACTGGCTATGGAAAAAAAACAAAAAACAAAAGCAAACCATATCCAACAATATTTCAACAGTGGATCACGACATTGGGTACGCACATGGAAAAGTGCTCTGAAGAACAAGGTTGACCAAGGGAGCCAAAGTAGGGGTAGCGCAATCAAAAAGTAAGACCAATTTCCAGAGTGCCCCTCCATGCTCCCTGTAAAACGCTCAACGTTATGCTTTAAGAAAAATCCTTGGATGAAATTTTGCCCATGCCTCCAGTACGCATACAAGTACCATGGCACAGAAACAGTCAACAAGATCAACCAAGACCAGGGTTCGAATATCATTTTTTGAATACGGAACCTGCATGCGGGGTCAACCATCCCATAAATTGCCAGAGTACAAATCGGGAGTAACAGTGCTACAGGCCCCTTGACCAAAAGCCCCAATGCAATCCAAAGCGCAACTCTTCGACCAAACTGAGCGTGTTGGCGTGAAAGTGCCCGCCAAAGATCTAAAAAAATAAGGACAAAAAATAAGCTTAAGAGTGCATCTGCTGTTGCAGTTCTGGCCATTGCCCAATGGCCAAGGCTGGTGACAGAAACAACAGCAACCACCACTGCAGCCCGATTTCCCCATTGTTCCCATGCGAATCTGGCAAGCGCCAAACTTGCAATCCAAGCAGCAAGAGCAGAGGGAAGCCGAAATGCAAATTCATTGATGCCAAAGACAGTTGAACTCAGCGCCTGCAACCAATACACGCCGATGGGTTTGTCAAACCTGTCCAACCCATTCAAGGTGGTGTGACCCCAATCGTGGGAGAGCAACATTTCGCGGGTTGCCTCAGTGAAAGCACCTTCATCTACATCAAACAGCAATGATTGATTCAGGCCGCTGAGCAACAGCGCCAGCAACACCAGCGCACCCACTGTCCAATAGTACGGTGAAGTTTGAGTGCAGTTAGACCGGTTCATACCAGCCGTCATTTGCATCAATGCATGAGTGTTTCAATGTGTGATAAGAATTAAATTTGCCAGCGTCGTAATACGTGCGCATCAAAATTTCAGCAATCACACCTGTCGTCAACAATTGCAGTCCGCTTACAACTGCAAAGAACCCCAAGAACATCAAGGGACGATTTCCAATGGACTCACCCATCAATTTAAGAACACCCAGGTAGGTCAATATCAATAAACCCAGACCTGTCACAACGCTTCCAAGCCCGCCGAAGAAATGTCCTGGACGAGATCCAAATCTTAAAAAATAGTGGATTGACAACAAATCAAGAAGAACCCTGAATGTTCGTGAGAGACCGTATTTCGACTGCCCTTTGGTGCGCGGAAAATGGGCAACTGGCAGCTCAGCCATTCTGTCTGGAGATGTCACTGTGGCAAGCCAGGCAGGTATGAAGCGATGCATCTCACCGTACAAACGAACTTTTTTAAGCACACAAGCTCTGAACGCTTTCAAACTGCAGCCCAAGTCTTGGAAATTCAAACCACTGACATTTCTAATCAAACGATTTGCAAGTTTTGATGGCAGCTTGCGAAGCCAAAATCCATCTTGTCGGTTTTGTCGCCAACCTGCAACCATGTCCAAATCTTCTGCCAGCAGTTTGTGAACTAAGGCAGGTATGTCACATGGATCATTTTGTAAATCACCATCCATTGTCACGATCACATCACCACGCGCCGCGTCAATACCCGCTTGCATAGCAGCGGTCTGTTTGAAATTACGAAGCAAGCGAATCAAGCGAATGTGTGGACCTACGCTATGAGCACTCAAGCTTAGATTAGCCCAGGTTGCATCACTGCTTCCGTCATCCACAACGATGAGTTCCCAGGCGAATGGGTAGCTCATCAATGCATGATGAACAGCCAGGATTAAGTCTCCTGCCAACTCCTCTTCGTTGTACATAGGCACAACCACAGACAGCGTGTGTACGGCCATTCCAGATGAAGCCGCATTGACTTGGAGAATTGGCTTAGACATGGTTCATGTCCACTTAAGAATTCAATTTCTTCAATTTGATGGCACTCCAGATCAATGCCAAGACTGCGCCCGACAATGAAATGCTTAAGAAGAATAGGTGGGTCAAAAGAACGCTGGACATTAGATTTTTCATCTCAATCCAAGTCAGACCTAGACCACTCCAAACCCCTGCCTCATAGGTGCCCAACCCTGCTGGCCCGGTCAAGGGCAACAAAGCAGAAAGCTCACCTGTCAGCGCCCCACGCAGAGATTGAGTGTGCGTCAAACCAGTCAAATATTGAAGCATCACTGCAACAACTGTTAATTTGCACGCCCAATTCGAAAATGACCAAACCCAACCCCAAGCGTCAGAACGCTGGTGCAAGAAAGTTCGTACATGCCGGATTAAAAAATGACGTGAACGCAATAAATTCAGCCACCATTTTTTTGAGAATAGTACAACTAAAATAAAAATCAGTACACAGGCAAGCCTTGACTCCAATTGCAAAAAAGGCAACAACAAAAAAGCAATTGCTAACAGCACTACACCATCTTGAAATCGCAACCAAAGCAGGCTTCTCAAGCATTGTTGCCATGAAACATTGAGCAATTTTCGAATCAATACGGGGTAGCCTAATTCACCTACCCTGAAGGGAACGACAACGACTGCAGCATTGTGAAGAAACGTCAGGTTCAAGGCCTCCATCATTCCAATGTGCCCATAGGCTTTCCATTCGGACTGAAAGCGCAAAGCCCTGAAGGCAAAACTGCAGAGCCAACCCCAAATGCAGAAAAAAATTACATCAAGTGGAATATTCAATAAACGTGTCCACGTCAAGGACCAATCGGATTTTCTAACAAGGGCAACCAAAAGCACCACAGCAAGCGCCCAGAATGCGAGGCGAAATAACCACTTTCGCATGCGAACATGCGGTTCATAATGGCTTTCATTGAGTTGGTACTTCATAAGTGGTCTTTGACTCAAATGAGGCGTCTGAAAAAATTCTCTTTGATGAGCGATAGCGCTTTGAGCAAAGAGAGACAAGACAGAGAAAATTGGACAAATTGAACAGCAAACAACTGTGATTGCGCACTTGTGAGGTGCAGTGCAATCAAAATATGAAGAAAGATAAGAAAAACAACACCTGATTGCTTTGTGAACCATTCATTCCAAGATGAATGCTTTTCCCAATAATGTGTTGCCGCAACAACGGCAATGGCCAATCCAGCACCTGCAAAAACATCGGCAGGCCAGTGTGCGCCAACACTCACGCGCGCCCAGGCAACCAAGAGTGCAATCAGTGCAATAACTGCCAATTGCCAGTGCCTCACACCGCGAGAATGAAGCAGGGCACAAACAATCAAGCAACACGAGATGGCAGCCAAAGCATGCCCTGATGGCATTGAGCCACTGATCAAAGGGGGGTGATCGATCAGGACTAAATTGTCAGGACTCAAGACACTCGCAGGCCTGGCAACTGGGAAAATTTGCTTTAAGAGTTGGGCCACTAAGGCACCCAGGATCCATGTTTTAAGAACCCATGATGTAACTTCTCCTGGTCGACGCTCAGCCAAAAGCAAAAACAACAAGACAACCCACGCATCTCCACCCAAATTCAAGATAGACCAAAACCAAGCGGGCATGAAGGGTGTTGAATGAATGTGGAGCATCCACTCTCGATTCATCTCAGAGATCATCAACCAAAAACTAAACAACAGGCACGCAACCATCAATGCCGCGGCCCCAAGCAGGGGTTTGTTCAATTCAATTGTTCGAATTCGATTGGAAGTTCTGGATCTCATATATTTGCCGTCAACGTACCCATACATTTGCGACATATTTATTTCAGCCAAGTTTCATGACAGTGTCATGAAAGTTTTATAAATTTACGCAATGCAACGTAAAGTTCTTATCACTGGTGCAGCAGGATTTATTGGATCCCGTTTGGCCCATCACCTGCAGACCTCTGGATTCAACGTCGCAACGTGCGACATCTTTGACTTTGAGATTCAATCTTGCAATGCTGGTGATCCCCATCACCTTGATCTACTGAATCTGCGTCACGATCGAGTTATTCATTTTTTGCATCGCCAGCAGATTGAATACCATTCCTGTGATATTGCCAATTTCGAAGCTCTCATCAATTTGTTCAAACAAACAAAGCCTGATGTGGTTGTTCATTTAGCCGCTCAAGCGGGGGTGAGGCACTCCGTAAAGGCACCCATGGACTTTGTCAGATCCAATTTGCTAGGATTTGCGCATGTGCTGGACGCCTGCAGGGAGTTCAACATTGAAGAATTTTTATACGCCAGCTCTTCGAGCGTATATGGCGCGCGCACAGAGGTCCCATTTTGTGAGACAGATCGAGTCGATAAACCAGAGTCTTTCTATGCGGCTACCAAAATGGCCAATGAATTGATGGCTTACTCGTATTTCTCTCAATACAAAACGCCATCATTGGGCTTAAGGTTTTTCACGGTGTATGGCCCTTGGGGCAGGCTTGACATGGCCCCATTGCTATTTGCACAACAAATGCTTGCAAAGCAACCGATTCAACTGTATGGAAGTGGCTTGCTTCAAAGAGACTTCACATACGTTGGCGACACGGTCCATGCTGTGGGACGCTTAATAGAGTTGGGGATTTGCAAAAAAAATGTGGACATCGTGAATATCGGTCATTCAAACCCCATCGAAGTGACAAAATTTGTCAATACACTGGCAGATTGTTTGGGCGTAGAACCCATTATTGAACTTGCACCCATGCAAATTTCCGATGTGCCTTTGACCTATGCAAGTGATCAAAAACTCACAGCTTTAATCGGTGAGTGGCCCCACACACCCTTGAAAGCTGGTCTGACTGAGATGACACAGTGGCTCAGCACTTGGCATCAGCCTTAGAAACGTCTACTGTTTTATTTTTAAAACAAAATGACTTTATTTCAAAAAAGCATCAAGCAAGAACTCACACGAAATTTTGGGGGGTCCACAGTTGTTCTCTTCACCATCGTGATGACGATCATGCTCGTCCGAATTATGGGTCAAGCTTCAAAGGGGCAAGCAGACCCTGCAGAAATTATTTTGTTGATTGGCTTGAATGGGATTGGAAATTCTGGGCCCATATTGACATTGAGTTTGTTTGTCTCGATCGTCTATACCTTTTCCAGAATGTATCTCGACAGTGAGATGGTGATTTGGTTTTGCAGCGGTATGAGTTTGTCCCATTTTCTCAAACCACTCTGGAAATTTTGTTGGCCCGTTATTCTCCTCATCTCACTTCTTGCCATCTGGGCATGGCCTTGGAGTAATATTCAAACACAATATTTAAAAGACAAATTTGAGAGCAGAAGTAACATTGAACGCGTATCTCCAGGTCAATTTCAAGAGTCTGCATCGAATCAAATGGTGTTTTTTGTTGAGAAAAAGAAAACCGATGAGGTTGCCAACAGCGTATACATTTCAAAAATTGAAAAGCATGTTGAAACGATAACTACCGCCAAAACAGGTGTCATGGAGTGGATTCATTCCGACAAATTTTTATCTCTGAATCATGGCCAACAAACCATCATCAATCATGAGACTGGCGAAGTGCGGGTGACAGAATTTGAGACCTTCAAGTTTTGGCTAGATCCTGTGGGTCGAACATTATTGACTGGCTTGCAAAGTCAAATGTTAAGTACGATTGAATTGGTCATGAGTTCGGAGAACATAAACCGCGGAGAATTATTTTGGCGGTTAGGTTTATTCTTAGCTGCCATCAATCTGTCCATGCTAGCGGTTCAACTTGCGAGTATCAACCCAAGGGTTGGACGAAGTTACTCCCTTGCACTGGCCTTGCTGTGCTTTGTAGGTTATTACAACATGATCACCATAGGCAAGCGTCTCATTGCCGATGGCATGATTTCATTCGGTGTCATGATGCTTTTGCTGCATGGCACAGCAAGCTTGATTATTTTAATTTGGTATTTGCATACCGAATTTAATTTGCACTGGCGAAGGTTCATTCCCACTTTTAAACGTGCCCAACATGCGCCAATTGCAAACTGAATCCGCATTTTCAAAAGACCTGCATGCGCTGCTGTTTTCCTGTGTTATTTTCGGAATTTTTGGACTACCAAAGCCAGTGTCTGCCCAGGAAAGCAGCACCAAGATCAGTGCGCAGACGGAGGGTTCAGAAAAACTCAACTACACCTTTGGAATTCGACTCAAAACAACGGACATGGCCCTTTTGAAAGAAACGGCTCGCTTAAGACCTGTCCTTGGACTTAGCTACGGCAAATGGCGATTGGGTATAGGAGACGGTCAGGATTGGTTAGGATTTAGTCAGTTTGGAAAAGAGCCCTCTCTTAGCTATCAATTGCTTGAAAAAAGCAATCTGACTTTGGGGCTTTCCATGCGCATTCATAACGTCAACACTGGCGAAGCTTATGATGTGTTTGAAAACGGCAAAAAAACGCTTCGCACCCGGGTCATGGCCAACCACAAAATCAATCGCCGCTGGAGTCTGGGGCTCGATTGGACACAGGATGTTCTGAACAAAGGTGACAGCAGCACGATCAATGCAGGCTTGTCGTATGCATGGCCCGTTTTCTCACAAAGTGAATTGATCCTTAATCTTGGCAGTACATGGGCCACTGCAGAACACTGGAGAAACTCCGAAATGCTGGGGGCATCTTCAACAGACAACGCCCCTGCCAGAACGGGATTTGGAAAACTCAATTCAGGCTTGACCTTTAAGCAATCCATTTCACGCCATTGGGCTTGGTATTCGTCTTTTGGCGTTTCACGTGACATTGCTGAACTGCGAAAAATTCAAGGCTCACGAGAAGTTGTCACAGGTCAAATAGGTATCTTGTATTTTCAACGGTAAAAAAATAGACACATTCTTGATTATTCTCAACCGCATCCGGCCTAATGGAAAATCTCTGTTTAATATCTGTGATGCTTGATGGCATCGAGCATGACTTCTTCGACTTGATCAGAAATTTGGCACCAATCCAATTGGACCAACTGGTTGCGGGTGCTGGCGCTGACTTGCGCCAGCAAGCCCTTTGTGAGAATGACCTCTCTGGCTTTGGCGGCAAAAGCCTCAGGATTTGATTCCGGTATCAACCATCCATTGACACCTGGTTTGACCCAGTCCATCGCCGCAGCGCAATCAAATGCCAACACGGGCAAGCCACTGGCCAAGGCCTCTAAAGTTACGTTGCCAAATGTTTCTGATTGACTAGGAAAAACAAACAAATCAGAACTTGCATAGTAAACGGCCAATTTGTCCTGGGTGAGCATGCCTGGAAATATGGCATCAGGGCAACGTCGTTTGCATTGCTCTCGCATCGGCCCATCCCCCACCAAGACCAGTTTGACGTCAGCCCCTGAAGCCACAAGTACTTCATAGGTCGCCAACACTTGTTCTAAATTTTTCTCAGGCGCCATACGGCCCACAGATATCAAAATAACCGTATTGGGAGTAACTTGCCAGGTTGCTCGCAATGCCTCATCTCTTTTTTTGGCATTGAACAATTGAGTGTCAACACCGCGCGAGACAACTTTTAAATTTTGAAAGCCATTGCTCTCTAATGTGAATTTTAAATCCTTGGTTGGAACCATTGTACAAGCTGTCGCATTGTGAAATTTTCTCAAATACGCAACAATAGGCTTTCGCATCCAGGACAGTCCGTAATGCTTGCTGTAACTTTGAAAGTTAGTCCGAAAATCTGAGGTGACTGGCAGTTTCAAAACTTTTGCGGCCTGCAATGCTGACCAGCCAAGAGGCCCTTCGGTTGCAATGTGCACGATATCGGGTCGACGCACTGACCAAGCCTTCACCAAGGTTTTTTTACTGGGAAAACCCAACTTCAAATCCGGATAATGAGGAATGGGCATGCCACGCATCAAAACCTCTTCTAAACTTGAATCACGTATAGCAGAATCAAATTTATCTTGACGAGGCCGGATTAATTGCAAGTCATGATTTTTTAAACACAATCCTTGAACCAATTTTGCCAAGGTCACGGCAACACCATTGACTTCAGGTGGCCACGTCTCGGTCACCACCGCTATCCGCAACGATGGGCGTGATGCTGGATAGTCTTCGACAATGAGTGGCAGCTGATGAGTATTGTCCATGCGCCTATCATGGGTTAATCAAATAACAAATTGATGACAATTTGAAGCAAAAATTGGATGGCGATTCAGTGACAAGCAGTATCTGTCATTGAAATTTCATCAATTTAAGCAATGATTTCATCAAAGCGGCTTGCGAGCTTTTGTCCTTCAACTCAGGAGATCAAGTGAACAATTTTTTTGAAGCCTTACAAATTCAGCGGTTTGATGACCACCGGTACTACCATCACAGTCGCATCAATCAGTCTTTGCACTTCATCAGTGCCATCAGCTTTTTGGTGGCTTATGTGATGCTCTTCATCGATCCTGTTTGGTCTGCACTCATTGCATGGTTGGTTTCCATGACAACCCGTCAATCTGGACACTTCTTTTTTGAACCCTTGGGATACGACGAAGTCAACCAAGCCACGCAGGAGCACAAGGAAGAAATTAAAGTCGGCTACAACCTGAATCGAAAAATTGTGCTCTTGAGCATCTGGGCCATGCTGCCCATGGCTTTGTACACCCAGCCTGGACTATTTGGCCTTGTTGAAACATGGAACACTTGGACAGATTTGATCCGCCAAATTGGTGCCTCCTGGTTAATTTTGGGTGTGGCAGGCTTGGTATTCCGTACTGTGCATCTGTTCTTTATCAAAGACATTCAAACTGGCTTGGTCTGGATGTGCAAAATCTTGACCGACCCTTTTCATGACATCTATCTCTACCACAAAGCACCTTTATATTTGCTGCGTGGAGAAATGATCGATGCCAGCCCTAAGATGATCAAATAGTTGTTATTGAAAAAACATCTCTTTAAATATTTGACGCTTAATCAGCTTGTTAGTCATCTGGGGAGGGTGCCAAAACCACCCCCCCTCTTCCATTTCATGACACGCACTGACAAATCGGGATAAGACTGCCTGAAAGTCAGCATCCGAGTAGTTCAAACTGAAAATTAGCCGACCTGTTCCCACCCAACTTAGCGCCAGACCATGCGAGCGCAGAAAGTATTGAAGCATCCAGTTGTAACGACAAGGTTCTGTGTAATAAAGACTCCAGACACTGGACATATTGGCAGCTCGCAATGGAAATCCATTTTGCGCCATCGACTCGTTGAATTTGATTCGCCTTTCATTCCATCTTTCATCAAGCCCTTCGTACACCGATAAGCATTCTTGAGTTTCTAGTTTTTCCAAGAAAACCGACATTGACCCCATCACATGAGGGTGCGCATTGAAAGTGCCCCGAGCAAAGCATACGTCTGCGGGACGAGAAGGCCTGAACCTTTTCATCAAATCTGAACGTCCACAAACAACGCCAACTGGCAAACCCCCTCCCAGAGTCTTGCCGTAAGTCACCATGTCGGCTTTAACGCCAAAATATTCTTGCGCACCGCCTTTGGCCAACCGAAAACCCATAAAGACTTCGTCAAATATGAGAACAATGCCTTTTTCTGTGCACACACGCCTCACATCTTTCAGCCAAGCTGTATAGGTTTGGCGTTCGAAACTGGCTTTACGACTACTGTCCACCAAGGAAGAGTCAGCAGGCGCACCTTGATTCAAATGCAATGCCTGCAAGGGGTTGATCAAAACGCAAGCAATGTCGTTTCGAGTTCTCAACACATGCAAACTGTTTGCATGCATGTCGCGCAGGGTATAGGTTTCTCGCGGAGGCATGGGGTTGCCTGGCCCAGGCTGTACATCTTCCCACCATCCGTGGTAGGCACCACAAAAGCGAACCAAATTCTTGCGCTGGGTGTGGTAGCGTGCCAAACGAACAGCTTGCATGACGGCTTCTGTACCCGACATGTGAAACGACACCTCATCAAGACCAGAAATTGATTTGAGTTTTGAAACATTGTCCAGAACACAGGGGTGATACGCCCCTAAAGTTGCCCCGAGGTTTTTGACCTTTTCAGAGCCTTCATGCATGCACGCTTTGTAAAAGTCTGCGCCAAATACATTCACACCATAGGACCCTGTTAAATCAAAAAAGCGTTGACCATCCAGATCTGTCACATAGATGCCATCTGCGGACTGTATAAATGCCCCAACTTTCAAATTCTCTCGCACGATGGGACTGAACTGAAAGGGAACTCTGTAAGCACCTGTGAATTGAAGATCAGAAATTATTTCACGTGCCTGCCCTGTCATGGCAATGCTCAGGGGATGTTTAGATTGCAATGTTTGAGCTAAAGAATAAAACGAATTTTCTCTCTGCTGAGCAATCAATTTAGGCGCATCGTCACAGGCAAAGAATTTTTCTTGATTGAATTCATAACCCGGCAACCACGAAGCCACACGTTTGGCCATGCGTGAATGCCCCGTTAAAGAAGGATGTTTCGCACGAGAGAGGTCTAGGCGTTTTTTAGCGATTGGCAATGCAAACGCCAATACTCCCAAAGTAATTAAAAGTTGAGCGGTCACTGGACAGTCTTATGGAAGTGAATCAAGTCATTGTTTTATTTAATTTTCGTGACAAACAAATGAAATGAAAAATATCATTCACAGATTGGTATCCCAAGAGGATTTGAATTTTTTGCTGACCAATCGCATTCCAAGAATGACACTGACGCGATTCATGGGGTGGTGGAGTCAAATCAAAAACCCTTGGATTCGGGATGCCTCCATTGGCGTTTGGAAATTATTTTCAGATTTAGATTTAAGCGATGCTGAAAAAACACACTTTGACAGCATGCATGACTGCTTTACCCGAGCGCTCAAACCGGGTGCACGCACCATTGACAGTCGCGATCAAATTTTATGCAGCCCCTGTGATGCCATTGTGGGTGAATGCGGGCAGATTGATACCACCCAAGTATTTCAAGCCAAAGGATTTCCTTACACGCTGAGCAGTTTGATGGGTTTCAGCGCCAGAACCGGTGAGTTGGTGGAATCCGTGAAAAACGGAACTTATGTGACTTTGCGCTTAACCGCCAGCATGTACCACCGCTTTCACGCACCCGCCAACGCCAAGCTAGAGCACGTCACGCACATCTCGGGAGACACCTGGAATGTCAACCCCATTGCGCTGAAACGGGTTGAGCGCTTGTTTTGCAAAAACGAACGCGCCATATTAAGTCTTCGACTTTCTGATGGCACTCCTTTGATCATTGTTCCTGTTGCAGCAATTTTGGTCGCCAGTTTGCGTTTGCATGCCATTAATTTGTTACTGCACATCGGATACAACGGGCCCCACGAAATTCCATGTGCCGTTCATGTCAGCAAAGGCGAAGAAATGGGCTGGTTTCAGCATGGCTCAACCATTTTGGTATTTGTACCTCCTGGCTACCGACTTGCCAATGGCATTGAGACGGGTACACGCATTCAAATGGGCAATGCTCTTCTGGAAAAAATTCAATGACGCATTTAGCATTTCCATATCGGCTGGCAGTGTTCTGCATATTTTTTCTTGGCGGGTGTGCGCCTTATACCGAAAAATATGCAGATTCCAATTTACCCCTACAGATAAGCATTCTTGCCTTCAATGATTTACACGGCAACTTAGAACCGCCTCACTTGAGTGTTCATGAAACTGTCGAAGGAAAAATAATTGAAGTTCCTGCAGGTGGAATTGCTTATTTGGCCAATGCGATTGATCAACTCAAAAAGCAACACCCATTGAACGCGGTGGTATCTGCAGGCGACATGATAGGAGCTTCTCCGCTGATTTCCGCTATGTTTTTAGATGAACCTACCATTGAAGCTGTCAATGCCATGAGAATCGACTTCAACGCGATAGGAAATCATGAGTTTGACAAAGGCTTTGCTGAGTTGAAGCGAATGCGCGAAGGTGGGTGCAGCCAGCACACCCGCATGCAGCCATGCAAAGTCAATAAAGATTTTGCGGGCGCTACTTTCGAATTTTTGGCAGCCAATGTTAAAAATGACAATGGTCAAACAATTTTTCCAGCCTATGGCATCAAGATATTCAAGCAAGGCAAACACCAGGTGAAGGTTGGATTTGTTGGAATGACTTTGAAAGGCACGCCGAACATTGTCACGCCGGAAGGCGTCAAAGGTTTGGTGTTTGAAGACGAGGCTTCTACCGCCAATGAGCTGGTACCGGTTCTCAAAGCACAAGGCGTTTCAGCTTTGGTCTTGGTGATTCATGAAGGAGGCACAGTTCAAGGTGGCCCTAACGACAGCAACTGCCCAGGATTGACTGGTGACATCGTTCCCATTTTGCATCGACTCGATCCTGCCTACGATGTTGTGGTTTCAGGGCACACGCACCGTGCTTACACCTGTGACTTCAAAAAATTCAATCCTTCAAAATCATTTTTACTTTCAAGTGCGGGTCAATACGGAAGTTTGCTCACACACATTGATTTGAAAATCGACCCAATACGCCAACAAGTGGTTTCCAAATCAGCCCACAATGTGATCATCCAGAGCGAGTCATTTACCAACAGCGCGGGTGTACAAATCAAGAATACGCGGGCCTTGCCTCAATTCATAAAAAATCAAGAAGTTCAACGCATAGTTTCAGTTTACCAAGAAGCCTCCGCATTGGAGACCCAAAGACCTGTCAGCCATTTGCCGCAGTCAATCACACGCCAGGCCTCTGCGTCCCGCGAAACCCCCCTTGGCAACTTGATTGCCGATGCGCAATGGGCTGCCACTGCTGCGCCTGAAAATGGAAATTCTGATTTTGCGTTGATGAACCAAGGAGGGGTACGAGCTGATTTGCTGATTCAAGTTGGCGGGGGCACTGTCAACTACGGGCAGCTTTTCAAAATTCAGCCTTTTTCTAATTATTTGGTAGTCAAAAGTTTCACGGGGCTTCAGATCCAAGAAATGTTGGAGCAGCAATACAGCAACCCACAACGGCTTCGAATTTTGTTGCCTTCTTCCAATTTGCGCTATCAAGTTAATATGGAAAACGCAGCAGGCCACCGAGTTTCACAGATAAGCATCAAAGGCTTGCGTCTTGAGCCTACCCAAATTTACCGCATCACGATGAATAATTTCTTAGGATCAGGCGGCGATGGCTTTGGTATTTTCAAGGCAGGCGTGCTTGTTTTCAGTGGCGGTCTGGACGTCGACGCATTGGTCGACTACCTTGTGCAACATCCCGGCATCCCTCCCCCTTCAACCGATCGAATTACGCGCATGTAACAAATAGGTTTTTAGTTGTAAAAACCTCAAATGGACACAGCAAAATAAATTGCGTTCAATTTGTAACATCGCCGTCACACAAACTGGATACGCTAGTGTTTTCAAGCAACTATCGTTTCAGCTTCATGCGTCAGTGGCAAAAAATTACTCAGAAAAAAGCTCGCATTGAAATCATTCCAATGATTGATGTGATGATGTTTTTGCTTGTCTTTTTCGTCCTCATCAGCGTCAATGTGATCCCAGCATTGGGCATCAAAACTCAACAACCAAACTCCTCTCAAACCCAGTCTCTTAAAACGCCGGATATTCAAGTCATTGTGACTTTAGGAAAAGATGGTGAGATTCAAATTGACGGGAAAAATGTAAGCCTGCAGCAAATGGTCTCAGCCATCAGGGCCAAGACTGGCAGCAGTGCAACAGCAGCAGTGATAGTCAACAGCGACAAGGGGGCTGAGGTACAAACTTTGGTCGATGTGATGGACGAGATCAAAGCCAGTGGTTTGGGCAAAGTTTCTTTGGCCACACGACAACGCCAATAAGCCATGTGGAACGACCGCTTGAATGACCAACGCCACAAGCTTTCCAGCCTGGGCTCACTCTTGATGGTCGGCATGGTTTGGTCTTTCGGTCAGAGTATTTCAACAGTGAGTTCATCTGCAGTGTTTGACGCCATTGAGCTGACAACCACCCAGCTTGAACCCGCACCGAAAACATTGGTGAATATTCGGCCTGTTGCAATTGAAAAATCACTACAGAAAATAATTTCAAATGTTGCCAGTTTGCCCCCTAGCAACCATTCAATTTTTGACAAGCACGACAGCGCCCCCCCAGCGCCCAGCAGCAGCGAACTTGTTAAACCCTCGCCGCCCACCACAGTCACAACTGTGGTTGCTCAAGCGCCCATGCCTGAACCCATCAAAACTACAACGCCTGCGCCTGCGCCAGTTTCATCCGCCAACATCGAAGCATCCTTTGTGGTCACACTCAGGGCATTGTTGAATGAAAACAAACGCTACCCAACAGGACGTGAGGCCAGTTTGCAAAGGCCCAGTGGGAAGGCCAAAGTTTGGTTTGTTTTAACTCGAAGTGGCAGTTTGCAAGAGGCTGGCATCGAAGATTCCAGCCATTCAATTATTTTAGATTCTGCTGCTTTGGCAACTGTTCGTAGAACACAGTTTTCTGGCTGGCCTGAAGGCAGTTGGCCTGGACAAATGCAGCACCGATTCACTGTCACGCTTGACTTTACACCCGTCAGTTAATTTTATTACTTCACCATTAGGATTTTTCATGAAGAATTTTAAACTTACACCTCTCGCACTCCTTGTGAGTCTGGCTGTCACATCACCTCATTTGCTAGCCCAGCAAGTCACCGATGTGGGCCGCATCAGCGTTGAGAGCTTGCCAGGCGGCAGCGATTCAGGCTTGATCATTCAAGAAGAAACACCTAAAGCGCGCAGCTCAGTCAATCGGCAATTCTTGGACAAACTCAATCCAACTGCCAATTCGTTTCAAGCCATTGAATTGCTGCCAGGGGTGAACACTTTCAGTTCAGATGCGACTGGTTTGTTTGGCGGCGGTATACGCGTGCGCGGTTTTGCTGGT
>Ga0114969_10000039_pt1 | contig 95719 bp, 147 predicted proteins | sample M_130807_MF_Meta_FD_87316 | JGI IMG/M metagenome (GOLD analysis project Ga0114969, IMG submission 87316) | Freshwater microbial communities from Lake Montjoie, Canada to study carbon cycling - M_130807_MF_MetaG | ecosystem: Environmental > Aquatic > Freshwater > Lake | place: Lake Montjoie... | reverse complement strand
TCACTCGTTCTGGGGCATCACAATCTCAACAAACCGCGACAGCATTCGCAGACGATCCAACCGGATTGTGCGGGTCGAACGCTCGTTGCAAAGATCGTCGATGTACCCGACCGCACTGCGTGGAATTCGCTGATCCAGAGACAACGCAAGCCGCTCAGTGACGATCTCACTGGTTGGATTCCCTCCAACTAGGATGCCCATGCTCTCGACCGCTTGCGTGTCACCTGAGAGCAAATACCCATCGTAAATTTTTGTCGTCATCGCTCGTCTCCTCCTCTGGTTTCCACGTTCCGGTGGGCACACATTGCACCCACTCCTCGTATCGTTCACTCGTTCGGGGTTATCGGATTGCTTTCCGCATGATCTCTAGGTGTTGGTCGCTCAATCGGTTTCCACCTAGTGTATGCCCTATAAGGTATCTTTTACAATCTGCCAATTTCCATTCCGGATGGTTCTGCTGTGGTCACAACCCCATAGGGGATAATCGTCCACAAATTTTTGTGCGGCGGCTTCTGTGGCGTATTGGATAGTTGTCATTGGTATCCAATCTTCTTGTCGTTTATCAAAAATATAAATTTTATACACGTTAAATTTCTCCTCCCTATAAGGTACAATTAAATAGGGAGTATATTGTTTGCGATAAAACCTGCCGTATTACAGGTGTTCTCCCGTGAGGAATTTATAGCATCGAATATTTTTGTGATTGTGTTGGAATCGAGGTATAGTATATCTATTTCCCATTCATCACTGAGGTATTTCAGAACGGATACAGTGAAAGCACATTCGTTTGGGTTCGTATTCATCCATCATGGCTCCTTATATTAAAATATACCGTGCCAGTTCAAAGTTTTAATTTAAATTTAGGATAAATTTCAATTTTATTATCTTCTGCCAACCAACCATCCACATCAAAATCATGCCAACTGATCTGTCTCATACCACACCACAAGAAATTTAAAAATTGATTATTAATACATTCTGAATATTTTTTTCTTTTGCAGACCTGTCGTTCATAAGATAAAATATCTAAATCGTTAGGATTTTTAGAGCCATTAGCCATACTTCCAAACACCCAGACATTATGGACAATATGGTATCTAAAATCTGTATTATTATTTCCTACAAAAACCCCCTCTATAATTTTTAATCTTTCATGTATTGTTTTGCAATATTCAAAAGCCTTTTCTCTATCAAGATTTTTTTTATTCTTTTTATGTTTTTCAATTACCAAATCATCAGGATTTTCTTTTATGGGCTTTCTGATCTTCCAGTCCAAAGCCCGTCGAATACAAGTATCTTTGTTGGCAAATTTTAGAGCTTCCAATATTTTATTTTTGCCGATCTTTTCGATAAAAGCATCCTCACAACAATGGTATCTTGAGACTATTCTGAGTAAATCTTCTAATAGCACAATAACACTTTGTTATTCTTTTTCTATTGTTTCTGTTGTAAATCTTTCGCCCCAACAGGCCCGCTCACTCACATCGGCTCCGGTGGCAAAAACTTCAGAGCCGTCCTCATTAGAAATGAATAGGGAAAGGTGATCGTCCGTATCCCTGACGATCATCACCTTCCAAGAGCCGATTGATACAGTCTCAGATTCATGGTTAATCGTCGTCATCGTCGCACAATATCCCTTCATTACTGGACGATATTTCTTCCCAAAGCTCCTCATCGCTGGCGGCTTCTAGTCTTTCAACAATATCGTTGAAAACGTGCATACTAATATCTTTCTGAGACATCCCTTCCAGTATTGACTCAGCATGGCGATACACAAGATCACTACGATTTGCGTCTGTAATTTCTGTAATCATGATTACTCCTATTTTCTTCCTTGATGAGCTGGAAATCGAGAGTACAATTCCTCTCGTAGATCAGTGAGGTCAACATTAAGATAAACGGGGCCTTTATTCCCTCCGTCGATAAAATTTTCGTGATAAAAGAAGTCTAAACTACTTGTGGCAATTAGCTCTTTCCCGTGGTATAAAAGAATGATGAACGAATCACCTTCTTTTTCGATGACGATTTTGCCGTCGTGCAGTACGCTGTTTCTGACTGCTCGCATCAACCCACCTGCCAGTGGCTCGTCACGGGTGTATTGAACATCCACTTCAATAGTGCGGTATTTTTCGGCCATTGTGATTCTCTTTCTTGAAATCGCCTACAAGCCCATACCCTATAAGGTACAATTAAACTTCATTTATGTTTTTGCCGTTTTTCAGAATAACCGTCAGGCATCACTAAAACAGCGTGGTTTGAAACAATCTAGTATTTCAAGTTTCTTTAAGTTAGCCCCCAGAACAACTTCCATGTTAAGCTCTTTTGCGACACTAATGCCGAAATCAAAAACGCATTCAACGCCGCCTCGGGGATTCTTCTTTCGGTTGTCAGACAGTTCAAACCTCACAGCCAGACCGTCATTGGTGAAATCGGATGTGACTACTGTTGCCACTCCATAACCTAACCAAACCACGCCATCATCTGTACAATGTGGCCTATCGCCAGATTGATCTTTGAGTGAGTACCTTTTACTGAGGCGATCAAACCATAAGCTGTGACCATTTGTTCCATCTGTGAAGCACAGCTTCCAATCGTAATCATTGCTATCTCTAATCATTTTTTCTCTCTTTGTCATCTGGGAATAGTAGTCATACCCTATAAGGTACAATTAAACTTCATTTATGTTTTTGCCGTTTTTCAGAATAACCGTTTTTATATCACCATAATACTGGCGGGCGTATTCGTTTGCGGCAAGATCATTTATTGTGCGAATACTTTCTAATATTTTCCATCCATCACCGTCTTTCACTGCGATCTCGTAGCTTATCGCCCATGTTTCGTTCATAAGATCATTGCAGGCAGCGGCAGCGTGGGATATTTCCCCTTCGTTATAGTGAGGAAATATATTTATTAGATCGGATATATTCGCATTTGCACCGTTGTCATCCCATGAAATTTTTACCTCATGACCGTCTACATTCACGCTATCTCGGCTTGTTGTTGTATTATTCATTATATTTTCCTGGGATGTTCCATGCCTTGCTATCCTTATTGTATCCTGTTAATTCCGTTAAGAATACGACTGCATCCTCTGAATTTTGGAAATCCTGTATCCAGCGTATATCGCATCCTTCTCGATACCATGCGTATACTGTATAGGTTGTTGTATTGCTTTCATCGAAATGTTCGATGTATTCCGACTCTTTGATATATGGGCGGCGATTCGGAACGGTGGCATTATCAGTAACGGTAACGATTACGAAACTTTTATATTTCGAGCGTTTGTTCGGATTCTTTACTGTTCCTGTAAAGAATCTTGTTTTAATATCATTCATTGTGTTGTCTCGGTCGTAATATATTCGCTACGTTTTCGATTCTTCCTGCTTCCGCAAGCATCTCACCTGCAATGTTTCTCAGGGAGGCGGCTTTCGCTCGCAAACTCTCCGCTTCGTCCGTGATTCTTTCTTTTGGTGTCTTTTCCATCACTCCGTGTCCTCAGTGATTTCGCCAACAACAATATCCCCTATCTGATGCGAGTTCGACAGTTCGTCTACTCTTTGCTGCATTGCATCTTCTCCAGAAACCACTTCCCAGAAACGATGAGGCACAGCATTACCCCAAACCCAACAAACAACATAGTCGCTCATCGCTAAAATCCTTTGGTGTCTTAACTATAAGATAAGGTACAATTAAATAATATCAACGGCAGAAAGTCTGTATTCTCTGGCTTTTTCTTCCAACCGAGAGGCGGTGCCTTCGTTTATTTCGCCAATATCATTCTAACTATTTCTGGGTCTTCCACGGTACTGTGGCATCTCCTCTAAGCGATTTTTCTCAGCAGCGACTTCTTCGTGATCCGTACTGTGCCCCCCGATCCCTAGGCACGCTTCGGAGTCAAGCACTGAAAGCATCAGTCCACCGTCGTCAACATAGACATGTGCGTCTTTTGGGAGGGTGTTAAGCCATCTCTTCAGTTCTTTTGCTGTGATCATGTCTCAATAAATTCCTTTGTTACAAGATAAGGTACAATTAAATAACATCAACGGCAGACAGTCTGTATTCTCTGGCTTTTTCTTCCAACCGAGAGGCTACCTCGTTGTATGCATCGGCTTTGGACTTGCGACTCAGCATCCGGTGGTAACCAGAACCCCGTCCTTGTTCTCCTTTGCGTCTGGCATAAACGAAGTGGTCATCTTCTCGTAATAGTTCAAGTTCCACTACGGATAAATCCCACGTGATGATCCAGATTGTTTCCCTAGGAGATTTCATGACTCCCAATCGTTAGAATAAATATCGTAGATGCCAACATCGTCATATTCGGTATCCATCGTATTCTCCGTTAACGTGTCTTAACTCTACACTATAAGGTACAAATATTTATTCTATGCTGGAATTAAGGAAGATTGTACTTTCCCCGTATTTTGCGATGATCTTAGCCATGAGTTCTGGCGAAAACGCTCCAATTGCTGTATCATACTCACCATCGGAGTATTTTACATTTGGTTTTCTGAAAAGCACTTTATTTTTACAAAGTTTTTTCAAATATTTATTCTCCAAAATATCTTGAAGTAGTGTTTCAACGACTGTTTCGCCGGTTTGCGGAGAATATCGGTTTTTATGACCGATAAAACTCTCACAAACTTCTGCTAGGTCTACAGGTGGTAGGGTTGCAGCATATTCATCCAAAGTTATTCGGAATGAGTTTGGGAAGATGCTTGTGTTGCCGCCCTTTCCATCGTTCGATGCAGAGCCCATTTTTACACCGTCAACGTAAATGCTGCACTCGAAGCATTCTGTTTCTTGGCTACCAAGTGCAGAGTGTTTAACATTTTTAAGTACGATATTCATTTTTTATCCTTATGCTCTATAAGGTACAATTGATTATAGCCCTGCCCTTGTTCGTGCCATGCCAGCATGTGCTGCTGCCACACCATCTCGGCTCTCTGCTGCCAGACTTTTCGCCCATTTCAACTTTTGCTGATGAGTCATCGTCGGCAAATCAACTCTTGCCGCCATCCAAGCCCCGATGGTCGTGTGTACAAATCCGTCGAGATCGCTTTTCATGTTCTCTCCGTAATCCCCAAGATTCGTTTTGTGAAAACTGCTCATTCGTCCACACACGAATCATCATATTCCATCATGTCATATAGCCTGTCGTGAGTGTTCGACCAGTCCATGTTGTCATCGATGATGTCACAGTCGATAGCCCATGCGTCGTTGTCTTGCCGGTCGAACTCCTGCGATTTCCACCACGCAAAAATGATGTTTTTTGTTCCCTCTTTTTTTGCATTCTGGAGTTGTTCAATAGCATCATCAATTTTCATGCTTAATTCCTTATGAAAGGTATCCCGTCATCCTTACATACTATAAGGTACAATTAATTATTAGATTCAATCCAATGCACGGGTTTGCCCTCTTCCGCAAAGTCGGCAAGTACCATAGCTCTTGCTGCGGCTTCGGTATTGGCTTGTTTGCTGCAACCATATTTTTGGTGATCGTCTTCTGAATCATCATCGTATCTGTCCTCAGACATAACCGTAAAGTAGAATGTTTTCATCTCTTTCGTATCCTTCGGCAACTGGTCGCCTGCATTTCCTGTGCCTCATTGTCCGTGCTCCGACATGAAGTCAGTGGGGTGCAGTCTTCAAATCCTGCTGCATAAACATCTACCCCAACGCCTTCATCCGTACGAATGATATGGATGGAGAACATCTTGACTTCTATCCAAGTGTCCTCGGCTTCAGGTGCAAGCAATGAATCGCTTTCTTCGTCTAAAATGGGATGACTGGCTGGCAAGTTATTCGACATCATGTAGTCTCCTTTGTTTCCTTACACTATAAGGTACAATTAATTTACTTTAATATCTTTGGTGTGTGTTTCACTAACTCCGAAGGCATTCTTGCATGAGAACTTTAGCGTTACCGTATTCCCGCTAACTTTTGTGCTAAATTCATGGAATACCAATGAGTCTGGAAAATTCACTGAGGCTCGGACAATTTCCTTTGCCTTTAGAATCTTGTCAATATCATCGCTCGTAGTCCTGACGGTGGCGAAACCAGATTTTCTGCACATTCGACAGGGTGGCGCCGCTTCTTCCATGAGCTTTGCAGCATCTGGGTTTACTACAATTTTTCTCGCCTCTTTTACTCCTACGGCATTGCTAATGCCTTGGAAAATACAAAATGCAAATAGCATAACAAAAATTATCGTTTTCATATCACTCCTTTAGTTTAGTGTAACAAGTCCCATAAGTAGCAATTCTTCTAATCCGTAAACTTTTGATCTTTCACAAACATCGCAGTTGTACTCTTGCGCATCTGGTTCTACGCCTTCGGAGAACGATCCGCAACCCGTACATGCACCAGTGTAGTTTTCGCTGCCTTCTATGTACTCATATTCTTTCATTTCAAAACAATATGTACTGCCATTTTCTTTTGCTAACATAATTTCTCCTCACCCCTTAAGGTACAATTATTTTGAGGTTTATTCAATATCCCGAAAAAAGCCGCCATCCATGCCTATGCGTCTATCCACTGCTTTCATTAAATCTTTTATCCACACCGTGCGACTCATATTTTTAACATTAAGTTTTAATCCGATACAGGAATTCAGATGATCTTTACTTATGTAGAAACTGTTAGGCGCGGGCCTCACCTTGAAAACCTCACGATCTAAAGCTCTGGAGAATTGCATACGGAACAGCCATTCATCCATATTGTCCGAGTTGAGTTCGTCTAGTCCGATTACATATCGGTTAGACATCAGCACCTCGACTACAGCCTGCTTTACTTCTGTTGTCATTTAAAGCAACTTTCTTCGTCCTTCATAGACCGTCTCAATGTATAACTTTCCAGAATCATCTTCATGAATCGTCTCTTTATTACTTTGCTCGGAATAGTCATAATTCCTAACAATAAGGTTAACCGTAGATGGTACAAACACAGGTACAATAACCCCTTCATCTAACAAAATAACTACGTCATCAGTTTTGATAGGTCTGCCTAGTATCTGCTTCGGGATATTATTCATGTTGCACCGCCACGCAATAGCTGTGCCCCAGTTGGATCACCCTTAACGATCTTCACAGTCCAGCCTGCACGACCTGCCAGTGACTCTACGGACTTTTTATCAAGGATTTCCCCAATGCTGTATGCGACGGAATTTACCATCTCCTTCACCGTAAATGTTCGCACTCCACCGACATTGCTTTCGCCTAAAATCATCTTTTTCATCTTATTCTCCTTTATCCTATAAGGTACAATTAAAAACTGAATAACTCTCTATTCAAACCAGTTCTTCTCGTTCCTTGAGCCAGTTTTCGCACCAGCGTTGAACAGAACGATCTACTGGCGGGTCACCTGCGAGTTGACAAACACGACTTCCGTCCATACTGACTGAATCTACGGCGACACTATCTTCATCGGCCCGATCCGCGATAAAATCGCTGTCGTCTTGCGTCATGTCGCTAGCCATCTCTGCTGCAACATCATCATTTGGAGCCTCGAAAATCACTTTGGCTTCAAACGACTTAACAACGGTAAAACTTTGTGTGTACTTCGGCATGATTGTCTTGTCTCCTATTAAAAAGTTAATCGAACTAAACACTACACCATATAAGGTACAATTAAAAACTGAACGATCTCTCGTCCTAATAACCTCAGCCAAACACATGTACCATCTCGAAAAGATCGTCCATGTAAGTGTGATGGGGGTTGCGTTCCATCACTGGGCCGATTTTGTCGTGTGAGAAGTAGTTTTCGTTGGCCACCACCTTGCGGATCACAGCCTCCAAGATGTTCCACTCCGGAGAATCTTTGACCTTCTCATCGATCAATTCTTTCGCAATTTCCGGCTTGGTAGCCAACTCCCTTGACCAGCGGTCGCAGTTTTCCTTCCACTTTGCGACGAAGGACTTGATCGCATCCACTGTCATGTCCAAATCCAGATCGACCAACTCCTTGATCTCGTCCTCATTCAGATAGCAAGCCTCATCGATGATTTTTTCGGCAAGTTGAGTTGGGATGGCAAGCAGTCCATCGCATCCACTCGTGGAATTGTCATCCGCCCAAGGGTCTGCGCAAACCACAACGTCCTTTGATTCGTTGACTATTTGCTTTAAACATTCTACGATGCCAGCCTCGTCATCGCAGTGAAAATGTTCTATGCCAACACTATCAAGATAATCTGTCCAATCTTTTCTGGTGAACTTTTGCTGGCGAGTCAGGTCAGAGGAATTGGTTTTTAGGCTCATACTATCAATAAGCTCTTCATATCGGTCTTCAATAATTTTGTATATCTTCTTTTCCAGATCACAGCCATTTTTTTTAGTTTTAATAATCATTGTCCACTCTTTCTCTTGTTTTTTCAGGAAACATCACTACAACATATAAGGTACAATTAAAAACTGAACAACTCTCTCATCCGAATCCTGTCCACATTTGAAATTCCACAATATCATTAAACTTCACGCCTGCTGGGCTAAGGGTAGTCATGCCTGAGACACTCCAGTTTGCCCCATCTTCCAATTCGTCTTGCCGTCCTCCGTCCTCGGAAGGATAGTAGAAGATACTAAGCTCTAAACCCGTGCCGTTCACTTCTGTAATTTTTTCAAATTCTTTCAGCAGGGCGGAGTAGCAAATATCAACCTCTCCCTCGCCGTCTGGATTCGGCTCTTCGGCAGCATACTCGTCTAGGCTGATGCCCTCACCTTCGCATGCGGCTTCAAGCCGTTCCGCTTGAAGAGGACACAATTTTTTAATGTTGTCCCAAGAAACAATATAACCAGACGCAGGATACGAGTCCATTCCCATTGTTTTATTCCGTTATTTGTATTATGTAAAATTCACTACAACATATAAGGTACAATTAAAAACTGTTTAAGGTCGCCCATTTTTATCGACCCATCCATATCGTACTGGATCAAAAGACTCCTCTTCTTCATCAGACTGAACTTCTGTCTCGGCATTTTCTGCGTAGCATTTGTCCAGCAGTATACATTCTTCTAACAGTGCAGCAGAATCTTCGTCACTGTTATTGTCTCGGTATCGAATCATATTTAACTACCCCTGCAACTGGTGTGGTTTGATAGAGTAGACTTTTTTGAACTTTCTATCTTCATTGCATTTCAAAGTGAGGCTGTTCTCTTCTGCTGTGAGTACATAATTGTACTCTTGTTCATCATCCTCCGTAGTGGCATACAAGCCGCCAGGACCGTCCTTAAAATGACAAACTAACTGTAGGGCAAAACATTCTACACCATTAAAAATACGCAGATCAGAAGCAGCACCGGAAATTCCATTAACGAATTTACCCGATTCAATAAAACTCTTCAAATCCTGTCCCCATGCTTCTGGGCTTCCGTCGAATTGTTTGTATAGAGACAGTATACAATTCTTGTCGCTATAAATCTTCGTTGTGCTTCTGGTTCCCATGATATTTTATCCTGTTAGTTTTTGTCGTTACACCCTATAAGGTACAATTAAATTCACGCTGCACCCAGTACCAATTCTTTCTGTTTTGCAAGCGAATCGAGATGACCGCGATATTCATCGAGGAATAATGCTTCCTCTTCGGTAGTGTCCCTGTTGTTTTGTCCACGGCACTGCAAAACACGACCGTCTTTCACTTGGACTGTTACCATGCTTTTCGCCTTTTCCTCAATGAGTCGCATAAACATGATTGCCCACTCTCCGTTTACTACACCTTCGATGTAACTCTTGACGCAGTGATTGAGGCTTGCTCCTTCTTGGACGATACTACCCAAACTTTCTGGTGATACTATAGCAAACTTTTTGTTCTCGAACTCCAAGGGACGATTACTTTCTTTAACCTGCTCATATTTGTTGTTGAGAACGATGCTTTTTTTGACCTCGTAATTTTTTGTAGCAACGTCATGGAATGTTTTCAAATATTTTGGATACTTTTCGTAGTCGCAATTCATTTCTACGCTCATTTTAACGTAGTCGTGAAGGCAGTCCAGTCCGGTATGATCGGTCATGGACGGGCAAATGCCTTGTGCTGGCAAATCTCGGAATATGTAATCCATTAAGCGTTTCTGATCGTATCCCCATTTTACAACGGCATTTAGTTTTTCTGCCCATTGCCGAAAATAGTAGTCATCGACGCTCAGGACGAACTTGTATTTCTCCCATACATATCGGAATACGTCGCCGTGCCCCTTTGCTACAAACATCCTATATGCTGGGATATAGTTGCCTAATATGTATTCTCGTGTTACATCGTCAGCGTAGGCATCCACGGCATCGCCATATCTGTTACGAGTGCGAACGTATTGCGGGTGAACTCCCTCGGCAACATGGCTCATAAACCAAGCATCGAGTCCGTCGCTTTTCATTTCAGTGTATGATAAAACTCGTCCATTTTTTAACACCTGATCGCAGAGCCGATCAATGTTCATTTGCCCGACAAAATTGTTTTTTGCCAGGCTCTCAATAGGAGCGACGATGGCTCCATCTGTCATTGTAACAAGGCTGTTAATCTTCTTCTCAAATCGTTTTGTATGTGGTTCCGCACCGTGATTTGATACTCTGTGCTTCTCATTCTTAATGGCATTTTGGATATACTTTTTCAAAATCGTGAAATAAGTCTGAATCCATCCGGTCTTTGCTCGGCTTGCCAAAATATCGAAAAACTTTGGGTGGCCTGGCTTGAGGAACTGTTTAAGGTCGCCCATTTTTATCGAATCTTCTTCGCACGCCCACAGTATGTTCTTGAAATGACACGCAGCAAATTCGTTGCCATTTTCGTGATAAAACTTGTAGTCAAATACACACCAAGTGAAGGCAGTGCCGTTGCTGAAACGGAAGGTCATCCGCTTGTTGTCTCCGGTTGGCTCGATAAGTTCCAAACCTTTGTATTCTGTCTTGTTTCGTAGGCTCATTTTAATTCCTTTTAATTGTGGGTTACACTCTATAAGGTACAATTAAATTTATTAAATCGTAAATTCAGTTGGCATTCATAATTCTAATTCGTGTTCATAAAAATACGGACAACTCCATTTTGCCGAATCGCATTTTAGTTTAACCATCGTTCCTTTATGGCAACCAGTTTCAACTACCGTTGCCAGACCGGATTTTTTTGTCTGAACCCTGTCCCCTGATTTAAGTTTATTAAATGTCATTGCTATGCCTTTTACACTCTATAAGGTACAATTAAATTTATTCATAGTGTCTACATCCTACACTACTAAGGCTACCTGCTCTGATCTCTCGTGCAACAAAATACGATTCTTCGCCGTCTACCTCCGGCAGGTAATCGGAGTCCAGTCCTCTTGCGTCGAGCCATTTGCACTGTGACAAGCAAGCGTTGCCGAAACTCTTAGCTGCATCACGGGTAAGGCTTTCGGCTAATTCGCAAACCTTAGCCTGAACAACATCTGCCTCTTCATCGTTGGCACAGATTTGATATGCGACGAGCTTACAGTCCTCACCCCACCACCCACCTTCCTCTGGGCCTCCGTAATATGAGCTGTTTACATAAAGACTTACATAGCTTGCCCTCCCTGTCTTCGCATCGCTGCATACGGCGAAAAACGCTTCTTTAATGCTCATTGTTTATTCCTTAGAGGGGTTGTTCTACACTATAAGGTACAATTAAATGCTGGTTTACTCAAAACCTCGTTCTAGACTAGCCCGAATGTCTTTTTCCCATTGGGTTAGTGGTCGAACCTCGTGGTCTGATTCCATCAACAATGCCCGTGCAGCATCATCTGCTGCGAGTTCGTTTGCCTTCTTCCGCTCTGCAGCAGCATCATCTGCTGCGAGTTCGTTTGACATGCGTGGATAATCCTCATTGCTGCTCATCATATTCTCCTTTGGCTTTTGGGCTACACCCTATAAGGTACAATTAAAACTACTTGCCGTTATTGTACTCATCATTGACGGAGAATTCAGCACGGTCATAAATCAAGCCGTCTAAGCCCAACTCCGCCATTTCTTTCTCACTGACGATCCACTTTTCGTCTCCTTTTTTGTCTTCGCATCGCAAGCAAATAGCAAGATCGCAGGCTCGTCCGTCCGGAAGCGTGAATCCGTAGATGTTTCCGCTTGCGTCGTACAACGGACTCAATTTGTCATCAATGTTTGCGAATTCACCACTAATTTCAAAAACATATTGGCTAGTAGTCGTCTCTGTTTGCAGAATTATTGAATCGACTCGCCGCTGATGGGCTGCATTATGATTTTTTTTCATCTTAATAAAACCTTTCTTTGTCCCTATCTGAACTCTACCCACCCGCCCCATACTATCTGGTATCCTTTGGGTTGCTCTTACCGAGTGTCCAGACTCAGCAGCGGAACGTATTGCTGTCAAATGGGTAGAGTTCAAATTGTCGTTGGGCTACACCCTATAAGGTACAATTATTCTTCATCGTTGTTTTGTTTGTAGACGAGTTGCTCGATTCTACAATCTCTGCTCTCGATGTCGTTTCTTACGCCCAAAAATGTTGGCTGGAAAAGCGATCCTCCCACAAAAGCGTAAAGATAACGAACCTCCACAATGTCATTTATTTTTGGAACATCAAAGTTTGCTGGGATCGATACATTCCCAACAGGCTCATACTCGGTTCCTCCTGCATACAAACCAATTCCTACGCTTCTTTTTTGATTCGTTACCGTCACGATACAACTACAAGTCTTGTAAAACTTGTGCTTGAGATAGTTGCCACCGCTTGCTGGTCTTCCAACCGTATAGAATGCACTGCGGTGTTTCAGTACAATTCCCTCTCCGTTGTCTCGCTTGATTTCTTCCCACAGTTTCTTTTTCTGTTCAGTGGACGCAGCAACGTCCACAAAAATGACATTCTCAGAAATTCCGAACACCTCTTCATCTTTTCCGATGCTGATAATAGCATGGTTCGCAAACATCTTTTTGAGAATGGCGATTCTGTTCTTTACACTTTTGTCTTGTACGCTTTCGCCTTGGTATGACAATATGTCGAAAACGTAGTACGTTTCACCGATCAATTCCCCATCTACTGTGCAATTATCTAGGGGTGCAAACCCTTTCTGAATAACGTGCGGCACAGACACAACATTTCCTTTGCGGTTGTATCCTGTGATTTTGTCCTCGTTCTTTTTTAGTGTTAATCGTGTGCCGTCGAACTTTTCTTGAGCGTACCAATTGTCATTGGAAAGCAAGATATATGCTGCTTCTTCCTCGATTGCGTTTAGCAGTACGCACATAGCAGCAGTTTTGGTATTTGGCAGCACCGTTGGGATACCTTCTTCGTTATCATCAAAAACTTGGTATCCCTTTTTCTTTTTTTCGTTTACGAGTTTTTCGTGAACGATTTCAGCCTTTTTTAGATCAACAGGGGAACTTGTTTTTGTGCCAGTATTCATACTGGCTCCTCTTCGACCGTATGCGAAGTTCACACTGTATCCCGATGCTTCATCGCCTTCGATGGTTGCTTTGTAGACTTTATCACTGCTTCCCTCTTTGAAATAGAGCGAAACGCTTTTAATAGTTTTCATGTTTATCTCCTACACAATAAGGTACAATTATAATTTAGAATCGAGCAACTTGTAATATCGGTACAAGTTCCTCTTAACATACAATAAGGTACAATTATTCGGTCATTGGCTTTAGAACCGACACACTTCCAGTTGGAGCGTCGTGATGTGATAGAGAATATACAACTCGGTCATCGAATACGGTGTATTTGATGTGCCATTCTGCATTCACTGTCATTCCCCGAATTATCTCGGAAATGTTTTTTGCGTGGAAAGTCCCGCCTGTAGTTCTGTTCCATAACGGGATGCCAGAAACATCCCACATACCTGATGGATTATTATCCATCAGTTCTTTAATATCCTCTGCGAACATTTCTTGCTTCGCTTCCCAACAATATCCATCACAGATGCCTTCTTCGCAATCGCATACATTTGAAAGTTCCATCGATACACTCCTTGTTATTTGGGATACTGCTCTATAAGGTACAATTAAACCTCTTCATCGTCACACATTCGGTCAAAAACCAAGTCTTGGGTGGCGACACAAGCCGATATTCCTAGAACAAATCCTGCCAGAAGGATAGACCAGTCGATGCAGTCCATATTTATCATTGCTTATTACTCCTTTTATAAAAAGCACCACCCGCCCCGTGCTGACCTTCACTGTTATACAGTACCTAATGCACAAGGGGCGAGCGGTGTTATTTTAGCAACTACGAGGCGACACATCCTATTAGGTACAATTATCGACTACGCCATGCTGCTCCACTTTCAGTAACTTTCTTCCTTGCAGCGACTTTCCTTACAAGTTTCTTATTTTTTCGCAGCCCAATAAGAGCGTCAAACAACATACGCTCCTTATAGTCATTTCCGTATTCATTTTGGAATGTTTTTACAAGTTTCCTGAACTCTGGTGTATAAGGGAGTTTGTCTGTAGCCAACGTTTGCATGTGATATAGTCGAATAAGCAGTGCTGTTTGTGCTGAACTGAGTGCTTCCACACATGCTTTGAGAGAGCCTGTGGGCGACGGATGCTTGGAAAATTTCTTTTCATTATTCATAAATGATCCTTTGGGGGTTAGTGCAACTTCTGTTTCGATTTCTTTTGTCATTATTCAATCTCGTTTTGGTAGCCCGAGTAGGAACCCTTTTGCTCTTGTCATCATATCGCCAGTGATTTTCGGCATAGGTGTTTTGTATTCATTACTGCACAAATCGCTATTCAAAAAATCGTCATCCCAAAGAATAGTATTTGCTAAAGGCCCTAAGATAACATAGCTCCAATCTTCTATGTTGTCGCACTTTGGGTCGATGTAGTTTTCTTCCTCATCGTCGGGAAGCTGTTCCCTCTCGGCCTCGCTGACGATTTTTCTCATCCGGTATTGGAGCCCTTCTTCGAGTTCCCCCTTCTTTATCGCATCCTCGTAGTAGCTCATCATGTCTATTTCGGACTCCACAGCACAATTTATCATCTCGAAGACTGCGTAGACGCTGCTCTCGTTCCACTGAAATAATTCGGGGGGTTTACAATTGGTGGTCAAGCACCTTGTTATTTCGGCAATTGCATAAAGTTTTTTCTTATTAGAGAACTTGTCGTATGGTGCGGAGCAAACGTCATCTTTTGTAGATATGTCCTCTCCATCGCCGCCTCCCCATTTACAGTAGCCTAACTCTAACCAGTTGTCGATTGCCTCGTAAACTCCTTCAAGGAACAACTTCTTGAATTTTCCTTCGATTATGAGTTCTCTGCTTGCCGGTGCGTGCCACATTCTTTCTATCCTTTGGTTTACCGAGTGAATCAGACAATCTTACTCTTCTAGGAATAGTTCTGCAAGCACATCTTTTCGCCATTGAGTAAGTCCTGCTTCGGCAACAGCAGTCTTTTCAATCGCCACTTTTTGTAGTTCTTCTGCACGTTCTACGGTCATTCCGTCTAAACCAGAGGTTAGCCAGCCTGTTGCGGTAAGGTAGACGTATCCGTCATCATCGGAAGGAAGATTTTTCCCAAACCTCCCAAATTTGCTTTTGTGGTATACTATCATCTTCTTCTCCTGCCCTAATAAGGTACAATTAAAACCATTTTTCGGTCATACAGCAGCACATTCTTTATTCTCTAAAATATCTTCTAATTTAACCGGCGGTTCTCCCATCCATTTTTGTGGTCGAATGTGGGTGAACCAATCTTGGATGCTGGGGATGAATCCGCAATCTTCTTTAACGTGTTGTTCCCCGATCCATCTTGTAGGGATAATCCGTCCTGTACTAAGAGTGATTGTATGTCCAAACAGACGTTCACACATAAAAATACCTTCGGCATGATGCCGCAAGGCTCTATGTCTGAAATCTGCCCACATTTCCTTACTACCATCAAACCAATCGTGAATGGACTGATAATCCTCAGTCACTCCACCCCATTTTTTGACGCTGCTGAGACTATGATGATAAGGGTTTGCCATTTTTTTATCCTTGTGCTAGATAAGGTACAATTATAATTTACTCGCCCTTCTTCTCCCACTCAAAGCGATATGAATAATTTAAAATATGGTACGGGTGGTACGCCCATAGAGTAGTGGCCGAGCCAAAGTTCTTCATATCTTTTTTTGGTTAAACCGTACACAACGCTCCTTTCAAACTATGTCATTTCTGTTTGACTCAAGTGCGCCGTCGAGACACAGTCTTCCTGTGGGAGCGTCTTGGTTTATGTTTCCCCAAACAGTTACCCATACGCTTCCTTCGTGATACTCGATGCCTATTGGAGCGCCAGAACCGCTTTCGCTGGAGTAGTCTCCATAGCCGTCTACTTGCACGTAAATGCTGTTGCCTAAAAACTCTACGGCGCAAGAAACTGTTTTACCGCTTTCACGATCTTTCAACTCATATTGTTGGGCCATGCTTATTCCTCTCCTGTGGGTACAGATGTCACTCTTAACCATAAATCACTTCTCCAAAAATCACAAGTTGAATGTACGCATCAAAGTCGGTCGCATCGGCTTGACAAAGCCAATCATCACAGACTTCCTTATTCAGCAGGAGTCCCTGCGGCACTGGAGTTAGTCCCTTGCTCCATTTGTCTGTAAAGAGGCTAGGAACTGCCGACAGTAGCTTTTTCTTACCTAATTTATAAACAACTTCATCTTCATCCTCGAAAATATACTTCCACTTATCATAGTGCCACCCAAGGCAGCGTAGGCTAGAGCCTGAGCTTGCTTCGGGAAAGTTTTCCATGATGTTTTTCACAAGATATTCGTTTAGCATAGTTTAAACCCTTACGTATCAATAACCTGCCACACACTATAAGGTACAATTAAAGATATAATTACATTTTAAGAATATAAAGGCGTTTACCACCACTCACAACAGTATTTACTCGGATCATCTCGTAGTTGTCAGAATCTCCATCAATCTTCCAATACGGGTTGATTTTGGGATCGTAAACCACTCTCGGCAATTCTTGAACAGAAATATTTGCTTCGTGAGTAAAGCTCTGGCATTCTACCCATCCGCACACATCACGAACTTGACTCTTGAAGACTTTTTTAGCCTTGCCGGTATTGCTTCGTAGAGTACAATCCACTAATTCTAGCTGAACAATTGCTGGATCAAAATACTCTACCTTGTCACGTTGTCCCTTGACAACCGTGCGAATCTGCCAATGCTTGAAGTGAACTCCTGCCCCACGATGAAATCTTACTTTATACATTACATACTCCTTTTTGGATTGGATTACCTATCACATAAGGTACAATTAAAAACGCTGGATTACTTGGTGCAAGTTCTGATATACTCCACCAACTCTACATTTTTTGGATCAGCAATAGCTTCTACTAGTAGCCGAGTGTGCAGTGCTTTTGGCATAGGTTTACCCTTACAGTGGAGCAGTAGGAAATGGCAGTCGAACACATTCCGCTCACTGTCAGAGCATTCTTCGTCATTTTCGTACAGCATATCGCTCCATGATTCCTCGATCTGTTCTCGCTCTCCATCTTCATTTTCATCCTCACCATCTTCAACATCTGTGTAGTCTACGCCAGAAAGCTCAACAGTTCCATTTATTGCATTCCATTCTACTGACCCAGAAACAAAGTACCCACCACCATCAGCAAAACTGCCATGTTTATCCCAGATTGGTTCACTCAGGTTTTCCTCGCTGTCAATCCATTCTGGATTACAACCGTCTATCATCTTTCCGTCACCATCGTATACCCATATTTCGTCCACGCACCCACTGTCTCCACCCCCGCTGTAGCTGACGGTGATCTTGCCAATCCCAGATGCTGCCATGTATGCAAACAACCTTCTTTCATAACATCCGTATGATAGTTGATTATACAAAGCTTCTTCGTTTTCGTTAGACATTTTATATTCCTTTTTGAACTGTTAATAGTACATCCTATAAGGTACAATTATTACTCCTCCTTGAATTATCGAATCTGCGAACACCCTATAAGGTACAATTATATCTGTGTGCCCTCTAGGTCAATTAGTGTTTCTGGATCAAGTAGTTTGACTCTCGCCATCATCCTCCGAACACTATCCATGTCCGAATTGCTTCCTCCGACTGACTCCCCCTCTTCCAGACATGACTCAAGCCACGCAATCAAACTATTCCGACTAATTAGCCTCAGCGGGACACAATCGTATTCTTTAAAGCTCTCTTCATTCACAGCAACGCACAAATCCTCCAGAAGTCGCCAAGCAGCATCATAATGTTGGAAGACTGCCGCTCCGTCGATGAATGCAACTTTTTTCGGGGCAGGCAACATTCTCTTCCACCGCTCCAAATTATTTTCTTCCACCAGCATTGTTTTCTCCAGATAAAAGGTTCACGATCCGTTTGAAACGGCCCAGACTGGCAACCAGTTCCGCTCGACTCCCCCAACGACTCTCCCACCGATCTGACCGTGAACAGTGCCACCAACATCTCCGCAAATGTCCTCGCCAACGCTGCCGCCAATACGCTTGCCGACGCTTCCACCGACGCTGAATCGGATGTCGCCGCCGACGCTGCCGCCAACGTCCCCGCCGATGTCGCCGCTGATTTTACCCTCAACGCTACCAACGTCTCCTTCAACGCATTCTACGTTTCCGTAAACACTACCAACGTTTCCGTAAACGCATCCGACTACCCACTCCCCGTCGAGTTGTGAGAAAGACACCAAGTCCAGCACTTCGGCCATAGTAATTTTTTTCATCTTCTTCTCCAGTAAAATTTAGTTTACACGAATCATCATGTGACCATCATTCGGACATTTCTTTGAACCGGGAATTTCATATTCTTGAATTAACTTGCACTTTGGGCAGCGATACTTATAAACCTTATTCGCCGCAAAAGCGGTGCTTCCCAAAACAACAAACAACAAAGTTAAAATCAATCTACGTTTCATATTTTCTTTCTTTATTCTAGGTCTTCTAAAAACATTGGAGTTCCATCACCAACATATGCTCCGATAATATTATATTCAAAATACTCTTCGGCTTCTTCACAGGTCATCCATTCCATAAGTTTTTTAATGACTTTAGATTTGTCGTATATTACCTTATACTTATCGAAGGAACGACCAAGACCGATTACTGCATCGTCAAAACCATCTGCAAATAAAACATCAATTTCGTTTTCAGCACAAAACTTTTCGATTCGATCTTTCATAATAATCTCCCTAATAAAAGGCAAAGCAGACACGACAAACTCCTACGACTAGAAATGTCCTACCCATAGGGTAGAGAGCCGCAGCCGGTTGGGGATGCGTTGCCGTGCCTGCTTTGCCAAATACGTTTATGACCTGTAACACAAACGATACAAACGATTCAGAACAACCTTTAGTGTGCCTGTTTTCCATGCCCACAAAAAGTCCATTACGATCATTCCAGCCACAAAACATAAAATTCCTAAGATCATAATCAATTCCTTCCTTATGCTGCTTTGCGCGGGCCTCGATAAAACTTCACTCGTCGCCGTGCTGCCAACTGTTGCAGAGCAGGAAGGCTCAATGAAACTCGTTCGACCTTGCCCTTCAAGTTGCCACAACCACGCACGCCATTCAGAACATGATCCAGCAACCACTGATAACCACCGCTGAGTCCACGATCCTTCAGAACGGCAGCGATTTCCCGTTCTGTCTTAGCATCATACTTGAATGAACCTTCAGGGCGAAAGTTCTTTTTCCTACCGTCCATTATAAAACTCCTTGTTTATTCTCTCTGATTTCACTACACACTACATAAGGTACAATTAAAATTCTCATTCACACTCAGAAATCGGGCAGCACTTAAAAAACTTATCCCGTTCGATTCTTCCACCGATTGACATGAGTTCCGATAGCGTAAAATATCCCATTTCACGTTCCATGCCGCAAACAACACCAAAAAACGTATCTTCCCCGTCAAACTCTGTGGCATACCAAGTCCACGATGAGTATGGATCAAAAAACTTTACATGAGCAATGGCGGATTCACCAGACTCGTCCTGATCCCCTAACTTGGGCAACGCACCCAGTATCTCTTTCGTCAAAAGTTTCATCTTAATAATTCCTTTTCTTGTGGGACACACCCTATAAGGTACAATTAAACTACGTGCTTTGCGGCAGAAGTTTCATATATTCAATCAATTCTACGCTTTTTGGATTGCAAATAGCTTCTGCTACAACACGAAGGTGCATTTCCTTTGGAAGTGGCTGAACACATTTTGCGTACAGCAGCAAAAAATGTACGTCGAATCCTTGTTCTTCGGAAATAATGCTCGACACTTTACCTTCTCGAAATCTGTCCTCGGAATCGTATAATTCATCACACCATTCCGATGCTTCCTGTTCATGTTCGCTATCGTAGGCTAGTTCCTGAGCTTCCTCGTCCTCAGAATCAACTTCTGGATACACATCGTTGTAGTCTGTCCCAGACATTTCAACGGTTCCATTTATTGCATTCCATTCTACCGCACCAGAAACAAAGAAACCGCCACCATCAGCAAAACTGCCGTGTTTATCCCAGATTGGTTTTTCAAGGTGTTCCTCTTTATGAATCCATTCTGGACTTGCGATACACTTTCCTTCGGCATTGCATACCGTGCGGCTATCAATACACCCGCTGTCCCCGCCACCACTATATTCGAGTGTAATCGTGCCGATCCCAGTTGCACGCATGAATGCAAACAACCTTTTTTCATAGCATCCAGTTGCAAGATCGGACAAATTAGTTTTCATGGCATTACCTTTGGGTCTAATGTGAGTTCGTCACATTCATAAGGTACAATTAAATTACGTGTCTCTGTCTTCTTCATAGAGATATTTAAAAGTTGGAAATCTTAGGCTAATGCCGCCTTTTTCATTCGTTGTTTCCTCAAAATACTGCACATTTATAAGTTTTCCCACAATATTGGAGGGATTTTTATAAAATTCTTGTCTTTGTTCCACCGAGAATCCTGATCCAACTCCAACGTAGTTGTTTTTATGAAGAATTATAACGCTGGAAAGCATAGTTTCTTCACATTCCTTGCCATCCTTAATGTATCTGAATGGCCCCATCTCTGTGTTTACAACCTCGTATTCTGCGTCAGAAAAGGCTTTATATTTTAACAGGTCTTTTGACCGTTTACCTTTGTATGGCTTGTCTGCACGAAGCATGAGCCCTTCCCATCGACTCACGCTTGATACTTCGATAAGGGTTTTAAAAGCATCATCATTTTCTACCAGTATTTGTTCTAAAACAGTTAAACACAGTCCAGAGTTTTTATCCATAATTTCTTTGAGTTTATTAAATCTATTCCCAAAGGCATTATTGACTTTGCCTTTTTGGGTGTAAAATTCATCCTGACTCAAAATATCAAACAACTTATACGATGGATTTGGTATTGTGTGGTCTTTCTTGCGTAATTCTTTCATTACTCCTTGAAAATCTTCATTTCCAAGACTGTCCACTAAGCACAGTTCTCCATCTAGCACAACATTATTAACTCCTAAATCCTTAATGGCATCCGCAACAACTCCAAGAGTATAAAATGGCTTGCCTGTGCGAGAAAAGAAGGATGCGTTTCCAGTGCTGTCAACTATGGCAATACATCTCACACCATCAATTTTACGACTAACATACCAACCATTATCCCAATTCACATTTTTAGCGTCATATTTATCTGCCAAAGCAACTTCAAAAGTAGGAATAAGGTCTGGAACAACCTTATTTATGATTTTATCTCCTGCTCTCGTCTTTAGGTCTTTATCGAGTATGTTATGAATTAGTTCTTTGTGCTCAGGGTACTGTGAAACAAATGTATTAACTGCTCCGATAGCATCATGTCCAGTAATGGTTCTGTTCTTTAGATCATCTAAAAGAACAAAAATATCTTTCTCCTGTGGTCGAAGAGCATGTGCCACCAATTCGCTCTTTTTTAGCAAGTTATCGCTTGTAACAAAGAATTGATACGTTGGATGATAAACGTATTGTATAAGCCTGAGTAAATCTTGGCTATGATAATTGGTTACTAAGTGTTTTTTCAGAATAGCAATCTTATCATTGCTACTGCTAGTTCCCTTGAGTTCCTCTACAAGGGTGCTCAAATCTTTCAACAACGATCTTGTATCTTGCATTTTAGTCTCTTTTGTTTTGTCACCCGTATACCCTTTAAGGTACAATATTTTTTTGCACCTAGATACTTCTTCACATATTTATCCGAACTATCAATCATGCCAAAAACTATCATTTTGTTGTGCATGGTTGACGGCAACCGACCTTTAATCACATCTTTTGCGTAAGTGTACAGCCAACATGGGCACATCACGGCTAGTTCTGGTGTCCAGATGCATCGGAGTACATCTTTTGCATACAGATAAGACAACTCTGAATCTTTTATTATTGCGGCTTCTCCAAGTTCGAATCTTCCGCCTATTACATCTTTTGCATAAAAAGAAGAACACCATGCATCGGCACTTATCGCAGCTTCGCCAAGATGGAATCGAGCTTTTAATACCTGTCTTGCATAATAAAAAGAATAATATGTATGTTGGCTGATAATCTGTTCTAGCGATTCACGATCCTTATGGTTAGGATCGCCGGATAATATCTCATACGCTTGATGTGCGTCGGAAAACCAGGGACCTCGCGCAAAAGCTACCGGTGCCGGTCGAAAAACTTTAATCATTTTTTACCATCAACGTCGGAAAAAACTGCTTATTGAATCTATTATACAAGCGATAGATTGCGTAGTTTCACAATCAGTTCCTAACATTTGTCCGAAACGAATTAAGCACAAACTTCTGATTAAAGCTGACCAGTTTACCTTCATTTTGGCCTCCTTGCCTATGTTATAAGGTACAATTAAAATATGAAGTCTTCTGGAATCTCCTGTTCACTTCCTAGTGTATCGGCAAACTCAGACTCCAATAAATCTAAAAAGTACAAATCTTTCTGTCTGTTTTGAATGGCATCAACAAGAGTTCTTACAGTTTCAATTACGCTTTGACTTTTTCCATACGCTTCACCTTCTGTTCCAAAAACACACCAGCATGGAACTTCTATAAAAGATGCTATAGTTTTATTTTCCTTAATACCAACTTTTATAGTGATATAATGTTCTCGGTCATCTCTAACTTCTATTACTTTTTCTTTTTCTTTTATATCAAAAATAACATCTTTTGATAAAGGAAAAAAGTTTTCTATTGCCATGCTGCAATAACTCTTTAAAGATTCCCAATAATTGTCTTGAAAATGTACAGTGTCATTCGATCTAATTTTCCTTATATTTTGAATAGATTCCTTGCCAACATGATATATCACACCTTCAGCATATACCTGTAAGCGGTCGCTCCATTCTGCGTCGATTATTTCATCAATTGTTGTGACTACACCGCGAACCCATTTTGTTTCGTTAGAATCTATTTTGATGAAAACTTGTGATTCCATTGCGTTCTCCAATAAATATTTTGCATGCTTCACATCTTTACATTTAGAACAAGCTCTATAGATTTTTTTGTTATTATGGTCAACTACATTTTCTGATAGTTCTTCACTACCACAAGTACATTCGTGTGGTAGACGATAAAATCGTCCCAAGTTGTTTAATTCTGATTTAATACTCATAAATTTCACTTACTCCAACGAATGATCCACCGTTTGAACCGCAACCACGGTGTGTCGAGTCTGTTCTCACAGATGTACTTCTTATAAGCCCACTCAATCGCCTCATCAGCACTGCCGTCTGTCACTGCAATGTTGCAATCGTCGCAACGCATGCATGGCACAGCAAACACAGGCACAGCATACATCTTGCCGTCGATACGCATATTCCGAGTATCGCTGAACGTATACACAAGGAATGGTTTGCCGCAGCCATAGCAGCAAACAGGTTTGTACTTCGCCGTATCAGTCTTCATCATTGTTCTCAACCTGAACTGTCAACTTCCCACTGCTTGCCACACACAGAGCATTCATGTAGTTTTAGACAGTTTCCTGTGTTTCGTACCCATTTCCAATCATGGACATGACCGCTGTCCTCTAATCTCACAAAACCGTGTCCATTACATTGACCGCAATGGCATCGAAAATGACTAAACAAGTGCCTGTTCTCTGGCGTGTTTTCCTTGTCTCGTAGATTGTAAGCGTTGAGCCTCAAATTCCAACCACCGTACCCATGACACTTTGGGCATTCGATTGGCGCCCATTCGGTAGGTTCTTGCTTCGCCCAGTCTATGAATGCGTCATGATCGGTAGGTTCGATGTATTTATTTTCCATTTTATTCACTTATAGGGAGGATGCCTCTGCCTTATAAGGTACAATTAAAATGTGCCCGGCTGGGCTCGAACCAGCGACCCTGGGATTAGAAATCCCATGCTCTATCCAACTGAGCTACGGGCACAAGTTCCATCCATACGTCTCCGATTACACAGATTTAAAAAGATATTCGTCGTTGCCGTGTTTCTCAAAAAAATCGTTTAAAAGTTGTTCGCCAGCATCGTCATCGCCATCAACTCTAGCCCAAGCATCGCCCTGCCGTGCTCCAATTTGAAGGCAATTGAAAAACACGTTCTCGCATTTGTTGCCAAATCTTTCCTCGATAAACATCTTTATTTCATCAAGCAACACTTCCTCGTCATAAGCATCGCCATTAGTATATGTCAGCGACGTAGGACAGATACTAATGTCAATAACAAAGGCATCTACCCCAACACAGTAGGGTTTTGTTAGAGGCTTTTCTTTTTCACTAAACGCATTGTTCAGAAACGCAGCCAACGCTTCCTGCTCCGTTCGATAAAGTTCTGTACGAAGATTATCAAACGCCACTGAATCTGCATAATATGTTATCATAACCCTTTTCCTATCCAATAAGGTACAATTAAATTACCGTGCCCACTTCGGAGGAATAGAGTCTTGGTTAGAAGACTCACAATGCGTCTGTAATTGCGGTTTATACGAAAACGAGTCAGACGGTGGAATACTGGCTCCGTATTGATTCGTTGCTGCCCTAATTATTCGTATAACATCGATTGCGTCACTCAAACCATCATGTTGCACACACTCCTCCAAACCGCTTCTTGACTTGCAGTCTGAAAGACCGGGCAACGCATTGTCCTTCGACCAATCTGCGACTAAAATAGCTGGATCAAGTATGCGGCTACGGATTTTAACTTTAGACTTCCAGTTTGGAATGAGTGTTTCTAGCCAGACTTTATCGAACGCTGCAAAGTTTTTCCCAGCAGCATTTATGATAACTCTTTCTTCATCCGTTTCACATCCACACGATCTACACCAATCAGAAAAAACTACCGCCACATAAGATATATTTAAAATGTTATGTTTCTTTCGATAGTCAACTCGTTTTTCTTTTTTTGTTGTTTGTAAATTTGCAATGATCTCAATTAGTCTATGGTTCATATTGATTGCAAAAGCCGAACCAGTTATACAAGGATTCTCAACGATACAATTAAACTTTGGCAACTCAGAAATTGGGATGACATTATTTGTATCTTCTGCAACTGCACCAATTTGTAGAATTTGGCAAGTGTTGATGTCCAACCCAGTTGTCTCAAGATCAATTGAAATGTATTTCATAATTTCTTCCTTGTATACCACCGTTCATCTGCGGCAGTTTATTCCACCGCAGATGAACATCCTATAAGGTACAATTACATACTAATCGCCTTCTGCAAATGGTCGCCGTGCTTGTCGAACCATTTTTCACCGTTTGGCACAGTTACAATCAGTTGCTTCAAATCTTCGCCGCCTTGAAGCAAGCAATACCGCATGAAGACCATCGCAGGCTCACCAGACATATTATTGATTGCCTGCCCGAAACAATTATCAACTATTGACTTTGTGGCTTTTCCACGAAGCAGATGAATAGCGAGTGCCGATGCAACCGCATAGCTCAAGGTGACATTCTTGTTGTCTTGCTCAAACTTTGACTTGCCCTCAATAATATCTAGGATATTGGGGATGCTACTGCATACCGCTTGATAAGCCATGAACTCGTTTGCCACAGGCCCAACAATCGAACGAACATCACTAAGTTCCCGTTGGTCTGCCTTGAGGCGTTGAGAAACATAATACCATGAACGTGGACTCGGATTTGCACCTTCATCATCTAGGCTAGGCTGGATGAGCATATCAGGCTTGAAGTTGATAAACCCGATAACATCTGGATGAACATCATGGGTAACAGCCCAGTTGCTCCAAGAGTCCATATCTGGCTCATAATGGTAGATCGCAAATCGCTGACGCAAAGCAGCAGAAATAGGATGAACATGAGCCTTGTCGCAACTCTTGTTTCCAGCAGCAACAATATACCAATCTCGTCCAAGCGTATGCGAACCAACCTTACGATCAAGTACAAGTTGCAGAGCTGGATTCTGTACGCTAGGAGGTGCAGTGTTGATTTCGTCTAGGAAGAGAATACCTTTCCCTTCAAACGGAATGAACTCTGGACGAACCCATTCTACCTGTGTTGGGTTGCCGTTCGCATCCTTTTTAATCACCGGCAGTCCACGCATATCAATAGAGTCTAGCGTGTTCAACCGAAGATCAATCATGGTATCGCCATCTTCAAGAGCATCATAAACTTGCTCGGACTTGCCGCTGCCAGGTGCACCAAAAATCATCATTGGCAAACCTTGACCCTTACTCGTGCGAACCGCTCGACAGCGTCGGATTTCCTTGACAAGACTGCCGGTGATAGGATTCCCAGATTGAAGCAATTTCTCTGACATTTTATTTTCCTTTAAGTTATTTTAGAAACAGGTTGAACACTCTATAAGGTACAATTAAATTTCAAACGCTCTCGACCAGTTGAGACCAATGTTCTTGCGGCACGGCATTGATTCCATGAGAATATAAGATATTGTCACGGTACTCGCCAGTTTCGGTAATTTCATAATCGAAATCACCAGCACCAGTTTTTACCTTCTTTAATCTCGGTGTCCGATCTCTCTGAAAATAAAGACCTTCTAGAACCCCCTGCGTTCCAAAAACGCACAACGAAAAACCGTATTCAGGATTTGGGAGTGAGTCCAGAAGACTTTCTACAGTTTGTTTCGCCTCGGCAAAGGAACTAAAAACAGCAGCACAAACTTTGGGGTTATTCTTACCAATGGTATTTTTAATGAAATCACTTCTTTCGGCAAATACTCGATCCTGTTCATATTCGTCATCCTCCGTTTCGGCATACTCCCAAGCCACGTCTTGATAGTTATCGTAAGAGGAACGCCATGCGTTGTAATCTTGCAGTTCGTACCCACTAGCAGTTTTGACGACGTAGAACTCCCATCGCTGTGTTTCTTCCTTCTCTCGGTGGTAATGAAGAACATCAATCACAGGCTTGAAAAGAATTTCTTTATTTTCATCGAAACCCTTCAAGAAAGCAAGAGCGGCATTGCCGAACCCTTGATTGCCTGCGTGGCGGCTCCCAGACTCATCAAGTCGTGCTTCAGCGGGTGCTTTCTGATAGCACGCTTCATGCCAACAAACAGGAGATCCGCCACCACTATTACTCCAGTCGAAGCCTCCGCTACAACCACCGTAGCCATCATAGGTTCCCTTACAGCCATTCAGCCGCACGTATTCGCTTGTGACTAATTCGTGCCCGCAACCTTTGCAGCACCAAGAAAACATACCCATTTTAATTCCTATGTTAAGTTATCTGCTGGACACTCTATAAGGTACAATTAAATTCGGCTCAAAGACTCATCAAGTTCAAAGCACTCTGCCTATTGCATAATCTTTGTAAGGTTTTTGAAACTTCATCTTTTATTTGTTCAGTTGAAAGATCATCTACTTTTATGTTGCATGAAACTGCCGTTTGTACAATATCAAGCCATTCTTGATCAATAGGTGTGAAATACTTGTTTTGAGAGATAATGTTATTGAGTACATCTGTTTTTTCGTATATCTTAAAGCACATTATTTTTGGCATAGAAGATAAAGTTATATCATGGTGAACATCATTTTCATCTACTACCCAAGCATGACTGATTGGAAGTCCTATGCTGGTAACTACTATTCCTTCTGCATATCGTAGTTTATGCAAGTTCTGCATTACAATCCTTTGGGCATTTGCAAAGCATTGTTTAGCTTGTGGTCTAAAATTAGCAACTCTAATAGATTCTTTAATGTGTTTTGGATGGTGTTTATAAGGAACGGGACACCACCCATTCTTCATTAGCTTGTCAAATATATCGTTCATTACATTGCACCAAGAAAACATACCCATTTTAAGTTATCTGCTGGACACACTATAAGGTACAATTAAATTCCTTTATCAGAACACACTACCTCATCAGCACTTGTATCGGGAGAAACAACAACAACTTTTGGGACTCTATGCTTGACGATCTTATGATACTTTTTTGCCTTAAAATATCTTTTGATCCAATAGTTATTTGGGGCGGTCATTGCATGAACAATCATAGAATTATGCAGGTAGCTGGATAGTTTTCCTCGCACCTTATTTTTCGCATAATTGTAGCACCAACATGGATTCATGGCGATAGTCTCTTCGCTCCATTCCTTCCAATCATTGCAAAACCGATTAAGGTACTGCCGGTCTTCACCTCTATTCGTAGTATCCTCTTTGCAAGTGTCTGCTATTGCCCTTTCACCAGCAAGAAATCGTTCTCTAATAATACCTGAGTATTCAAAAGAATAGTGTCCATCGGTAGCAATAATGCTCTCGGCTTTTGTCCATCTTGCTTTTTCGAGCTTATAACCTGCCGATGCGAAGTAATTCCAGACTAACCGCACACTAGGATTGTTCAGTAAAAACTGATCTTCCATTTTATCCCATTCAAAAATACCATTGTCGAGGGTTTTCTTATGGTTATTTTTGAGCCTAGTAATATATTTACAAATTGAATTCTTTAGGTCGATGTCTTCTTCACCTTCTGCCGCCTTTAAAATCATAGAAAACATTAAGTCTTCTGCCTCTTTCCACCGACCTTTAACGCTGTCGGTAGCATAGGCTGTAAGCAAATCAATGTTATCCGCTTGAAGCAAAAACACTTCAAACTCTGGAACTCTTTTCCCGCCTGCACAATAATTCATGTGTTGTGCCAGATTTTTCCAATGTTCAGCAAGCATGGTATTTTCCTTGTTATTTGTTGTTGACTACACTATAAGGTACAATTAAAAACGATACTTCTTTGCCGAAAAATATACCTTCACATAATAGTCTTTTGGGTTTTTCATTGCATGAGCAATCATAGAGTTATGCAAAAACTTTGGCAGTTTGCCCTTGCACACATCTTTTGCAAACAGATAACTCCAACAACTACTTAAAGCAATAGTTTCCTCAGACCATTCACTCCAATCATTGCAAAACTTAGTTGCGTAAAGATACGATGGCAAAGACTGTAAATTTGCAAACGGCAAATTCAATCTTCGGGCTTCCATATCACACTTTGCGATGCTAGGTTCTCCAAGAAGAAATCTTTCGTTCGTATCAAAAGCATAGTTGTAACTATGACTACTGTTTTTGGCAATGAAGGGTTCAATTTGTTCCCACCGAGATGGATACATATTGCCATCTTCAATGGCTCCACGAACAACAAGCATCCAATAATTCCACGCATGTTTTTCGTTTAGAAAAAGATGCTCTGCTTCCCTCCATCGACCTTTTACGATGAACCGAGCATAATCGCAAGCAGCGTTAATATTGTCACTGCTACCATCTCTTTCACACAATTCAATAATAGCGTCTTCTGCTTCAAGCCATCTTCCCTCTATAATATTTCTAGCATACGTTTTCATTGCCCGCACACTGCACTTGAGAATATATTTCTCAAAATCTGGATGGCGGTCTACGATACGGAAAGTAGGCGACAACTTCGTGTACTCTCTACTCCATTGACTCCAGTATTGCGACAAGAGGAGTCCTATAGGATGGTTTATTCTACTTTCCTGAGTCCAGTTGCGAGATCGGACTCGGCTGTTATCTTGTGTCTTTTGCATAACAAACCATAAGGTACAATTTTAATTTCCTACCCTTCGTATGGCACATTGACGCGAACAACTTCTCCGAATGGAGGAACTACATTTGACGTTAAAACCCACAAGGTTTCAAATGGTGGTTTTTCGTCGCCAAAGTTACCCTCGCCATCCGTAAAAAAGCAACAATAATCTGGCCTGATCCGTTCACGAATCAAATGGTTGAAAACAGGAACGAAATCAGTTCCACCACCACCGCTAAGAGTTGGCAATTCTTCGTGCGGCATAATCCATTTGCTGCTATGCAGATCGGCATCACAAGCAATGAAATACACCTGTGCTTGAAACTTTTTCCGTATGTCTTCAAGTTCGCTCATAGCCTGTGTCAGATCAGTTTCGCTCATGCTTCCGCTTGTGTCAACAGCATACACAATTTTTGGAGATGCCGGGCCAACATTGCTTGGGAAAATAAAGTCTGCACCGAGAAACCTACGATTTGGGGTACTCCAACTTGTGTCTCGCTTTTCAACACGACTCACTCCGTAGCGTAACTTCTGTCGAAGTGCTGCCATCCAATCAATTTGTGGTCGAAGTAATTTTCTAATAGCCCGATCAAAATCGGCTGGCAACTTGCCCTGTGTTTTTGCAACAGCATACGCCTCTTGTGTTCCAGCCTTGACCCAATCAGATATGATTCTTTGAGCCTCTGCTTTTGTTTTGCCCGAAGTGTCTGGCAGAGGAACCCTACGCTCTCGACCAGTTACGCTACCATTACCGATAGCATCATCATCCAAATCTTTCATATCATCATCATTGCTATCTTCATTTTCTTTTTCTTCATCCTTGATTTTCTCGTAGATAGATTCGGCACTCATACCCTCATACTGTTCGTCAAGGCAACCACCCTCAATAAAGAATTCGGGGCTTTTTTCAAATTGATAATGAAGCAAAAGGTTGATCGCATAATCACAAGCCTTATTGAAAATATGGTGATCTCGCATTCCCTTACGGGAGGCGTGTTCAAAAGCGAAGTGACTAATCTCATGGGCTACAAGAAACAAGACTTTCTTGTAATAGAGTTTCCCATGATCTTGTCGCAGCTTTTCAAGAAAGTCCACATTAAAAAGAATATGTCCGGTCGCTGTAATTCCCGCAGTAGGAACCAATGTCTTGGTTAAAGAAAACGTGCATCTTTCGCTAATCACACCCCAAAAAGGAAACTCCAAAGAATACTTGCAGGTAATAACATCAATATCAGCACGAAACTTCTTAAAATCTTCTTGCTCAATTTGCAAAGATTTTAAGGCATCAGACACAACGCTGTTTTCTGACGATACTTTTGGGGCTTTAGTTCTTGGCATTTTTGTTTCTTTCTTTTAAGTTCACGATACACCGTATAAGGTACAATTAAACCGGCACGGTCTGATGTCGTGGTGGCAGCTCAGTCCATTTAGATTTAATACAATCCTTGAGCATACCGTCTATGTGCTTCGATCCAAGCTGAAACATGAGCATAGCTCCCGTGCTTTTGGAATTCATTTTTTGGTTCAGCCTGCACATAGGTTGACCCATGCTTTTTAAGAGAGCAGTGCCCTCCGCCGAACGTGCTCCAGTATCTTGCAGTGTCTTGCCCGCAACCTTTTCGGCAGCGCGGACTAGCCCAGTGGCTAGACCTCTGCGACGATACCTCTCCTCAATCCGAACAATCTCTAGCTTGCCGGGAGCCTTGTCGAAGGTGCAGAAGCCAACCACGTGCCCGTATTTGCCGTTGTGGCACACGCACAATACGCAATCCGTTGAGCTAAGGTCGGAGATGTCCGCTTCCGCCCAGTAAAACTTTTCAATCTCTTGATTCATTTTAGTTTCTTTCTTTTAAGCTACACACACCGTATAAGGTACAATTAAAACCATTCCACCACATCTTTGGGTCTCACAGTTGTCATCTCAATGTCATGTTCTATACCTGCAATGGTCGCAAAATACTCCTTCACCCACTCGTCGGAACTGTCCATTATACCAAATGCCAGCATTTTTCGGTGCATAATGTCTGGCAATCGTCCTTGGATTGCCCATCGTGAGTAAAAAAAAGACATTTCTGCACTCGTACTTATCGCAGCTTCGCCAAGCACGAATCGACCGCCGATTATCTCTACTGCATAATGGTAAGAATAATATGCACTCGTACTTATCGCAGCTTCACCAAGTTCCCATCGACACTGTTTTACAGCTATTGCATAGCAATAAGAAGCATCTGCTTCCCCACTGATAATCTGCTCCAGTGATTCACGATCCTTATGGTTCTTGTCTTCACATAGTTTTCTATAAGCTTGTTCTGGATTCATTTTTAGTGTCCTTACGCTTTAAGGTACAAACTTTTCCAAAATACTTCTTCACATCTTTGTCAGAACTGTCCGTTATACCAAATGCCAGCATTTTTCGGTGCATAATGTCTGGCAATCGTCCTTGTATTACATCTATTGCATATAAATAAGACCATCTTGGGGCGGCTTGACTTATCGCGGCTTCGCCAAGTTCCCATCGTCCTTCGATTACATGTCGTGCATAGAAGTAAGACGATCTTGCTTCTTGACTTATCGCAGCTTCGCCAAGTTCGAATCGACCCTTGATTACATGATTTGCATAGTTAAAAGAAGTATATGCATCCTCGCTTATTGCAGCTTCACCAAGTACGAATCGTTCGTGGATTACATATTTTGCATATTCACACGAATATTCTGCGTCCTTGCTTATGACATATTCACCAAGTACGAATCTTCCTTTGATTACATGTTCTGCATAAAGACAAGAATATTCCGCACTTGTGCTAATAATCTGTTCTAGTGCGTCACGATCCTTATGATTAGGATCTTTATGCAATATATCATATGCCCAATTTGGATTCATTTTTAGTGTCCTTACGCTTTAAGGTACAATACTTTTTAGATCCTAGATACTTCTTCACATATTTGTCTGAACTGTCAATTATACCAAATGCAATCATTTTATTGTGCATTACGGTTGGCAATCGTCCTTTGATCACATCTTTTGCGTAAATGTACAGCCATGCTGGACACTTCATTGCGAGTTCTTCTGTCCAATTTCTTCTGATAACATACTTTCCATACCAATATGAATAATATTCATATTTACATATTGTTTCTTCTGCAAGTTCGAATCGCCCATGGATTACATTTCTTGCATAACCACAAGAATAACCTGCATTTTTGCTTATAGCAGCTTCGCCCAGTACGAATCGGCCTACCATACCCCGACGACAACATACATTTCTTGCGTAAAGATAAGAATACTTAGAATGTGTGCTGATATCCCGCTCTAGATATTCCAGATTTTTATGGTTGTTGTTTTTTCGTAATGTTTTATAAGCTTGTTCTGGAGTCATTTTTAGTGCCCTTCCTTACACTATAAGGTACAATACTTTTTAGATCCTAAATAACGCTTCACATATCTGTTCGAACTATCAATCATACCAAAAACTAGCATTTTGTTGTGCATGGTTGTTGGTAGCCGTCCTTTGCTCACATCTTTTGCGTAGAGATAAAGCCATATAGGACACATCACGGCTAGTTCTTGCGTCCAATTTCCTCGGACCAAATCATTTGCATAAAAATTAGCATAAACTTCTTTTTTGCTTATCGCAGCTTCGCCAAGTTCGAATCGACCGCCTATTACTTCTTTTGCATAATAATAAGAAGCGTCGGCATCTTTGCTTATTGCATCTTCACCAAGTTCCCATCGCCCGCCTATTACCTCTTTTGCATACCACTGGGACCATCTTGCTTTTTGACTTATCGCAGCTTCGCCAAGTATGAATCGTCCGCCTAATACATTTGTTGCATACTCATAAGAATGAATTGCGTCCTCGCTTATCACAGCTTCGCCAAGTTCGAATCTTCCTTCGATTACATGTTCTGCATAAAGACAAGAAACTAATGCATCCTCGCTTATTGCAGCTTCACCAAGTACGAATCTTCCTTTGATTATATATCTTGCATACCAATAAGAATGTTCTGCATCCTTGCTGATAGCCTCTTCGCCAAGCATGAATCGACTTTCGATTGCATACTTTGCATACTGATAAGAATGCATTGTACTTTTGCTTATTGTAGCTTCGCCAAGTATGAATCTTCCTTGAACTACACTACTTGCATACTCCACAGAATATTCTGCGTCCTCGCTTATAATGTGCTCCAGTGATTCACGATCCTTATGGTTCTGGTCTGCACATAATTTTTCAAACGCTTGATTTGGATTCATTTTTAGTGTCCTTACGCTTTAAGGTACAATACTTTTTAGATCCTAAATAACGCTTCACATATTTGTCCGAACTATCCATTATACCAAAGGCTATCATTTTATTGTGCAGTACGGTTGGCAATCGACCTTTGACAACATCTTTTGCGTAAATGTATAGCCATGCTGGACACATAGCGGCGAGTTCTGGCGTCCAGTCTCGGATCGCACATACTGCGTAACGAAAAGACCACAGGGCATCTTTGCTTATCGCAGCTTCGCCTAATACGAATCGTTCGTGGATTATATCCCGAGCATACCAATAAGAATACAGAGAACTCTCGCTTATTGCAGATTCGCCAAGTTCGAATCGACCTCCTATTACATGCTCTGCATAAAGACAAGAATATTCAGAACTTTTACATATTGCAGGTTCACCAAGTATGAATCGGCTTTTCAGTACATATTTTGCATAATAATGAGAATACTCTGCATCTTTGCTGATTGCTTCTTCTCCAAGTTCCCATCGTCCTTTTATGAAATGTTTTGCATAACGTTCAGCATATTCTGCATTTTTGCTTATTGCAGCTTCACCAAGCATGAATCGACACCTGAGTCTTCCTTCTGCATAATTATAAGAATGTTCTGCACTCTCACTGATAATCTGCTCCAGTGATTCACGCTGGCGCTTCGGCAGAAGCCACTGATTATGTCCGCATAATATTCTATACGCTATTTCTGGAGTCATGTTTTAACTTTTTTGCTAGATACTTCTTCACATATTTGTCAGAACTATCAATCATGCCAAAAACTAGCATTTTATTGTGCATGGCTTTTGGTAGCCGTCCTTTGCTCACATCTTTTGAGTAGAAAAATAGCCAGCATGGACACATCACGGCGAGTTCTTGTGTCCAATTTCCTCGGATTACATATTTCGCATATAGAAAAGCGTAGCGGTCACTTTTACTTATCGCAGCTTCACCAAGTTCGAATCGTGCACCGCAGAAGCCAGAGTCTCCGATTTCTGTATACCATACAACCTTATAGCAGCCGGGCCACTTATACCACGGTAATGATGCATTTCTTTCATACGAATATATCGTTCGTCGAAAGCGTGCATAGTTGCAAGACCACTTTGCATCACTGCATATTGTGTGTTCTAGTGATTCACGATCCTTATGGTTAGGATCTTTTTCTAAAATAGAAAACGCTATTTCTGGAGTCATGTTTAATATCTTTACCCTTTAAGGTACAATACTTTTTTCTAGATACTTCTTCACATATTTGTCAGAACTATCAATCATGCCAAAAACTAGCATTTTATTGTGCATGGCTTTTGGTAGCCGTCCTTTGCTCACATCTTTTGCGTAGAGAAATAGCCAGCATGGACACATCACGGCTAGTTCTTGTGTCCAGCTTCCTCGGATTCGGATTACATATTTCGCATACCAAAAAGAATACTCTGCATCTTTGCTTATCGCATCTTCACCAAGTTCCCAGCGACCCTTGATTACATTTATTGCATATTCATAAGACAACTCTGCATCCTTGCTTATCGCAGCTTCACCAAGCACGAATCTTCCTTCGATTATATATTTTGCATACCAATAAGACCGCTCTGCACTCTCACTTATTGCAGCTTCGCCAAGTTTCCAGCGACCCTTGATTACATTTATTGCATATTTGTAAGACCAAAACGCATCACTGCATATTGTGTGTTCTAGTGACTCACGATCCTTATGGTTATGATCGTTTTCTAAAATATCATACGCTTGTTCTGGAGTCATGTTTAGTGTCCTTACGCTTTAAGGTACAATACTTTTTTGCACCTAAATACTTCTTCACATATTTGTCAGAACTACCAATTATACCAAAAGAGATCATTTTATTGTGCATTACGGCTGGCAATCGACCTTTGACAACATCTTTGGCGTAAGTGTACAGCCAACATGGGCACATCACGGCTAGTTCTGGTGTCCAGTTTCCTCGGATTACATCTTTTGCATAGTCATAAGACAACTCTGCCTCTTTGCTTATTGCAGCTTCTCCAAGTTTGAATCGCTCCCAGATTATCTCTTTTGCATACCAATAAGAATACCATGCATTCTCGCTTATTGCAGCTTCTCCAAGTTCGAATCGACCGCCTATTACCCATTCTGCATACTGGTAAGAATATTCATCACTCGTACTTATCGCAGCTTCACCAAGTACGAATCGCCTCTTTATTACATTTCTTGCAAGATCCCAGGAATTTTCTGCATTCATAACATATCGTGCATATTTATAAGAACATTCTGCATCGCTGCACAGTGTTTGTTCTAGTGCTTCACGATCCTTATGCAGTGGCTCGTTGCGTAATATTCCATACGCTGCTATTTCTGGAGTCATTTTGCCATACATGTGGTAATATCCTTACCCTTTAAGGTACAATATTATCGTTCCCGAATTATCACTCGTCAAAATCTGGCGGCTCAAAGTCAATTAAAGGGTATTCTTTAGGATTGAATGTAATATAACAATGCTTTAGATCAGGAGCTTTGTTTATGATATACATTGCATCATGTAGTTTTGTTTCATTGCTGAAACATACACTTCCAATGTTTGCTTTGTTGCTTTTATAAAATTTTGCACCACTTTTAAAACAATAACTCTGTAGCAATTTTGTATTACAGTTATTAAAACTTACATTAATCTTATAGCTACCATGGGAAACCACTGAAAGATTATTAGGAAGTGAGGAACCCGATGTGAAACAACCATAGTCAGGCTCAAAAACAAGACAACATCCTATAATTTCATTCAGGAACTTTAACTCCATATTTTCTTTATCTTCATTTTTTTCATTTTTAGATGAAACACCAAAGAAATGCGGATACGTGCCATCACAAGAAAATTCTTGTTCTATTAATTTTACCTTCAGTATGTCTCCAAAACTTACAGATGGCGTAAAAATTGGTGATTCACATAATTTTACGTATGACTTTCCTACAATTTCTGCCTTTACAATCTCAAGAACATCATTCTGATCAGTAAAACCTAAAACAGAAATATTTTCATCCTCTAAAGGTTCACTCCAAGGCCAAACATCCTTAAAACTTCGAAATACCACATAAATATCACCAGAATTTTCCATATTGCCGTTCCTTTTTTAGGTTTTGAATAGTCTACAGTCATCCTAACATCCTTGTCTAGCGAATAAGGTACAATTATTTCCTAATTCTCGATCTTTTTCAGGATAAAAACTCATTTTTTTTGCTTGTAAACAGTGTTTTTCTGGTTTCAGGTCCTCGATGGATCCCAAAAAAACATTGTTTTTCAACACGCGCGTTCAGGTCAACACCTTGGAAACGTTGTTTTCCAAACTCCCGAGCTGACGTGCACCCATAAAAACGTTGTTTTTCATGCTAGGGCCCGCCTGCAGGCATGAAAATATTATGTTTTTCAAAAAATGGGTCCTTGGCTGCTCAAAAAAAACGTTGTTTTTCGGGTTAATAGCTAGCTATCGGACACATTCCCTATGAAAACGTTGTTTTTCATGCTCAGACTCCGCCGGTTGGCATGTTTTTTGACCTACCCAAATATGGTAGGTCCCCAACAAATGCTATTGACCAACTCTGTCAAGGCATCGCTTTTATGATTCGGTTAAAGGAGACCCCCATGAAAATAAACCTAAAAGGCACGGAATCACAGCGGTATCGTGAGATTCGCAAGGTCAAGCAGTTTGTTCTGATGCCCGACAAGCGTGCGATGACGCACCGACCGAAGATTGTTTCCTGCTGCTTGACCCCCAGACAGCAGCACAAAAAAATGGAAATGTACTCCGAAGGCGACCAATGAAATGTCGTCTCACACCTCGTAAGCTGGGGTCAGAGATACGTCGTTCCGATCTGAAGATGAACCTGCAATACACCATGTTCCTCATACGAGATTACACGTTTCAGTGCATCGCATGATTCGCACAGATAAAATCCATAAACTTGAATGCTTGGCTTACTAACTACACAGCAGCAACAATGCAGTGCGTCTCCATGTCCTGCTGCGTATTCGTTAATCATTTCGCAGTCTCACTCAGAAAGTTCTGTGCCGCACGCTCGTCAGAAAACTGAAGCTCTAGCGAGTAGGTTTCTGGAAGAGGGCTGTAGAGGAAGTGGGCCAGAATGCGGGTTGAGTGCCGGTCGATGAGATTCTGGAGGTTCTGTATCTGTCCAGCATTACCGGTGAGGTGAACTTGTGGGTCCCATTCATGATCCCGTTCCCACTGCGGCGCAGTCGGTGCATTTATGTTTAGCATGGTTTCTCCTTTGTGGTTTCTTATCTGGCGTATTCATTGTATCCGGAAGCCTGGACAGATTTGGTACAGGTCACCAACGTCCGAAAAACGTGTTTTTACGCTCGAGCCCACGTCCATGACACAAAAAATGTCGTTTTTGTCCCTACCAGAATACGGTAGGTCACCAACAAATGAACTTTTTGCCTGTCAGGACCTCAAAAGTTATGTTTTTCAACATGCTATCCTGGGTACCAATAGGAAAAACCATGCCGTTACGACGTCCGGAATCCCGAAAACGTGTTTTTCATGAGCCCGCAGGACGACATGCCACAAAAATGTCGTTTTTTTCATGCTCGCAAAAAAGAATAGTTTTTATTTTCGTAGTCCGAAAGAATCTCGACAGCAGCAAGGATCTTAGACCGGAACACATCAGTTTCAAATTGGAATTCAAGTATTTTCTTGTTTTTACTGCCTTCTAAATAGGTCTGGATATTATTTGTCAGTTCATGTGCCACTTTATTTATTTGTTCGAGCACAGTTCTCTCTTTAAAATAAATTCGCACATCTCTTTTTTTATTGAAGATATGATAATGACCCTGTTCTACACCAAAAAAGTCGAATTTTAGATACTCAATATCATATAGATAAAGACCAAGTGCAGGTCCAAATCCAATATCTAAATTCTTATGATACACAAGCATATACGCATTTTCTTGTATCTCTATTTTTAAAACGTCTTTACGAACAGTCATGAATGTATGTAGAAGCTAAAGCATTGATCTATACTTTGCACAATCCGCACCATTCTGGGTAAAGTATCAATCATCTGGAACCGTTGTTTTTCACTCTCGGGCAGCATGCTGCGAGTCCCGAAAACGTGTTTTTACGCTCGAGCCCGCGTTCATGACACAAAAAATGTCGTTTTAACTTTGCTTTTCCGTGCAGACCACCGTGCAGAACAGTCAGGACACATCCAATAAGAAACTCCGTCGTAGTATTCCTGAATTTCCACTCCAATTAAACGAGACCAACGATACGGAGGACGTCCATAATTTTGGAAAATATGATCTCGAAGATCATCATCGCTGGTGTCCGCACACCACGCTTGACCACGCAAAGTCTCAAAAATATCGCCGCCGTCCCAAGAAGAGTTACAGTTTGGGCAGCGACCATGCCGGTCCAAGCCAGGCTCACAAGAAACATGCATACTTCACCTTGAAAGGGGGAAAAATAGGAAGATCAGAATTTGAAATAACGACCAAAAAAATAATTATTGGTCGTTACTACATTAAGATATGAAATGCTCAAATTGCGGTTCTTCAGTGAAAAGACTTCCATCTGAAATAAGAAAGAGCAAGTCTGGAAATTCGTTTTGCTCAAAGTCTTGTGCGGCTGTTTTTAACAACAAGAAATATCCAAAAAGACATAGAACTAGAAGATGCGACATCTGCAATGAACTTGTTCGGTCGGATAGCAAGTATTGCAGTGGTTGCTATAGAAGAAAACACTACCTAGAAGACAAAACTTTGGCCGAGGCAACAGCAGATCGCAAAGACAATAACAGGTACACATCTATAAGACAAGTGTCTAGGAAAACATATTTGAGATCAAATAAACCAAAGTGCTGTGCCGAATGCGGGTATAGCAATCACATAGAAGTATGCCACATTAGAGATATACCTGACTTTCCTCCCTCTGCTTTGGTGCGGGAAATAAACGACTTGAGCAATTTGATAGCCCTTTGTCCCAATCACCATTGGGAATTTGACAATGGCTTGATTGAAAATAAATAGGCTCGGAGGGAATCGAACCCCCAATTTCATCGATTATGAGTCGAGTCCTTTAACCGTTAAGGTACGAGCCCAATTTGTTCTAGCGATTGAGACGAATCCCAAGTAGGAGCAGATTATTTTATCATATCATGTCATCCTTGTCAACGGTTTCAACCTGCTTCATGATACGTCTTACAGCATATTTATTCAAACATACCTTTTGTCCCGCCATACTAGGGATAATCGAATTCCGTAGCCAGTTTCTCCGTGATCCCTTTATCAAAAAATTCGAATCATCCTCCACAACGTAACTGCTCCATCCATTTCTTTCTACAAATACTCTAAAATCACTTTTTTTACAAAGCAAAAAAGGATGAGATATTGTGAAATCCGGAAATTTACTCTCCAATTCAAACGGAACCTTGTCGCAGTGACCACGGAAACAGTTCATAATGTATGACTCAACCCAGTCGTTCACATGGTGTGCCGTGATGATTGTACCACCCGGTGCCACTCTCGAATAAAAATCTAACCTCGCACCACGACACTCATTCTCGGTACTAAGACCACCCCCAGTTTCAGCGATTCCAAGGGTGCACAGAGTATCACATAATTCATAGAATTTCTTCATCATAATACCATTCTGAGGTCTTATGTTGTGATTGAAATGTATTGGGGTGACGGAGTATCCCTTTCGGTACAGCCACAATAAAGCAGCTACACTGTCTACACCCATCGATACCGCCATGTGGTAGTGACGGTCCTTACGAAGTATTGACTTTATAAGATTTATCATTTTATAAAAACTGCACGGCTAAAAGAAAATCCTCTTTTAGCCGTGCAGTGCAGCAAGGTATACGATTTAGCGGTAGCGTACACATGCGTACCAACCCTTTAAACCACGGGCGACTCCAATATCAATTGGTGTCTTTTTACCCCAATAACAACAGTTCTTAATAGCATCATCTGAACTATAAGAACTGTAGCCAACTCCTTCAGATCCACGATTGCCACCACAATGACCAAGGTAGCCACGGGACGCTTGAATCTCTGCCACTCCTTGAGCAGTAGAATTGGATGATACAAAACTATAACTCTTAACCGCTGGCAAACTTTTAATTACCGGCATGCTACTGCCCTTACGAACGACAACATCCTGCGCCGAACATACAGTACCAAAGAAAAACAAACAAAAAATAGCAAACGCCTTCATAGCAGCCTCCTAGTTACAAATTAAAAGACAATACAGAGGATATTATAGGATTAAAAGGGCGGCTTGTCAACCTTTAGACAATATTAAACACTTTAAGCAAAATTATTCCAGACAAACCCAAGCCAAGTATGCTCGTAATTGTACGAACTAACTCAAATTTATGATTGTGTTTATCTACCCACAATTCAAAGTCATCACGCAACTTACCCGAATCGCGCAGCTCCTTCATTTTACGCTTGCTAATACACATTTTATTGCCTTTCATAAATTTATTTGTTTCTCCAAAAAAACTGGTACCCCATAGAACACGGAAAGTTATTCGTCTTTTGCATATAATCAAAAATAACTTTTCCTTTCCCATACACCATATTATCTAATAACCAACAATCATCAACTCCAATTAATGCATCATGCTTTAATGAAGGCAATATTGTCGTGTATTCATAAAAATGATGCAGTGCACTCATGTAGCTAGCATCAGGATTTTCTTTCGGTGAATCTAAACTGTCTAAATATAAAAAATCAATCTTTTTGTTAACATGTAAAAGATGAGAATTTAATTTCTTTAGGTAAGATAGACTATCATCTAAAATAACAACCGTACTTGGAGAAACTTTACCAGCACAATATCGCACACTCTCTGCGGAGTTATCAACAGTATGAAACTCCCCACCATACTCATTTATGTACGAATCAAACAGCAAGCTGCTAAGACCATCACCAGAATAATTATCTTCTTTTCTTGCACATCCTGTTTCTACAATATATGGATTTTGTAAACCTCTAAGATATTCAAAAATAAAATCAAAACCAACGGCTCTATGTTCTAAACGATGCCGTATTTTTTCATAAAATAACATCGTATCAGTGTACTAACTCACACTTAAAATTTTTCAACTCTATTCCAGCCGAGTTCTCACTGCCCAAAACCCACCCTACTAACATTTCATTCGCCCGAGGCACTACATTATCAATAGGTTGCACAGCATTCTTGGAAATCAAAGCCCTGTTCCAAGCATCGCCATAATGAACAACAACACTACCACTACAAACTAATTTGCTAGTATTCTTGAATTTCAACAACATCTCATCGGTTAAACGTAACCTATAATAATTCATGCTATAAGAAGCGAATAAATCGTCCGGAGGACCTAAGGATAAAGTATACACTCCATTGAATGGTCCCACAATATCAGTTACAGGAAACGAAACCTTTAAAGACTTTCCATTAAATTCCTGCATCTTTTTTACGAGCGCATTCTCTAATAATACCCTCTTAGAGAAAAACTCATCGCTACCACCGCACACAATATCTCTCGCAAGACTGCTTAAAGCACGCAATGCAGCATCATTATCAGGCTCACGTGAATGCCTATTCCAAAAGCCACCCTCCAAAGAACCAGTATGCGATGGCTCAACACCACGTGAATGGCACGTTAAAATGCAAAAAACAAAAAGTAAAAAAAATATTCTCATAATTCTATAGAATATGGATACAAACATCGACCGTGAGGAATAAGACCGGATATATCCGCCAATACTTCAAAATCATTGCAAGCACCAAAACTCGTAAGAACTTCTATTAAAGGAAGCATTTCTAAATCATGCAGTTCTGCAAACCGCTCCACAAGAAAAAAAGGACGCCCTGATTCTAAACTTTCCTTATTCATAATATTCTCCTCTAAAAAAAGATATAAATAAGAATAAGTTGCCACCGGTTTCACACCTTTCATTCGCACGCCCTGCAATAATTTTCCTGATGTTCCACAAATTTATTCTCCGTAATGGTATTGAAAATATCCTTCGCTGCAAGGGATAATTCGTCGCAGTGGTTCCAAACGATAACGACCACCGCCTCCTCAGCTTTTATAGCCGCACGGCGAGATTTAAACGTTTTGACGACGCCCGTAAGATCCCAAAGCCTTACAGTCTTATTTTTATCGTTCATCGTACTCGGAAGTTCCTTCACACCGGTACGCCTCCAAAGAAATTTATCGCGGTCTTTTACAATCTCCACTCCGTGATCGTTTGCCCACTTTTTAATTTCACTCCAAAGCATAAAAATCTTTCATTCCAAAGCATAAAACTACGAACAAGAGTAGGCGACATTGCCGCGAAGCACAATTAAAATCTTGTACCCCGTGTCGGTAACGCTCCGACGTCTCAGCCTTGAAAGGGCCGTGTACTAACTTCTATACGAACGGGGCGGAATGGGTGATGAAGGACTCGAACCTTCGACCTAAGCGTTAAAAGCACCTTGCTCTACCAACTGAGCTAATCACCCGACTACACTTTAAGGTACAATAAAATTCACAAAACCCTCTCTATATTAGGGATTATGTAATTTTTCGTGTAATACTCCGCACGATACTTCTTAGACGTATCATAAGATCGTACATAAATGTCATAAAGATCATCACGGTGTGCCGATTCATACAAATCTTGGAACATATTTTCACTCCGGATACGAAGGCAGTTCACTCCATGATCGAAAGGAACACTCCATGCTAAATTATCATACTGCATTGCCATAATAGATCCAACATTTGCCTCGCCATGACGAAAACATTTCACCCCACAACCAGGTAAACTCACACTAATTTTACTCTCGTTTTGAAACCGTATTATTTCATTATAATGCACACGGGCAAAATGCGGTGTGAAAATTGGTGCCCATGTCTCTCCACGGGGTGAAGAGAAATATTTTTCGTAATGACCCCATTCTGAAATTATTTCATAGTTCTGCATCTTAGAGAATATTTCACCATGCAATAACATGCGGGATGGATGCGAATAACCCCAATTATAAAACACAGTTATACGTCTAGAATCAAATACGGCTTTACCGCAAAGATCCGGTTCCGGCCACCACGTGACGTATTCAATCGGCATCACACGCTCCGATACGTCACTCGCTAGCAACTCTCGCTTAAAATAAAGAACCGGCGGAACATCCCTAAAAAATTCCTCTAGCTTGCTGTACTCGGGTCCGGAAACCTTGGAGAACGCACCACTGTTCACACCAAAAAGATGAGACTCCACTCGGTCCCAATCCCATCCGTATTCCATAGAATCAAAGGCAATCCATGGGGTCTTTATCCGATACAGATCCTTGTTAAACTCATAATCGTTATAATAAGAAACAGGTACGATCACCGCATCCGCAGACTCGTAACGATCCACAATCTCCATATTGCGAACGATAGGTGATAATAATATATTATCATTATGTCCACGACCCTCGCCACTCATAATAAAGAATTTCATGATAATTTAAACCAAGAAGGATCCGAAAGAGCTTTGTATGCTAACATACTGCCCAATTTTGTCAAGCATTCATGATAGCTCGACTCATAATGCCATCCCGCAGTATGACCAAGTTCATGAATAATTAAATTCAGCATAGAACACGATACAACACCATTCTTTAAAACCCATTCCTTATCACTAAAATGAGCGACGTTAAACCGCAGCACATGCGACGAGGAACAATAATCAGCCTTAGAACTGCTGTCCGGAGAACTATAAAATATCACAGAACAACGTACGTCGAGCATCTCATGTGCTATACGTTTGCAAAAATTTCCAATGATAACCATTTCCGGTGATGGAGTCACCACCTCACCACTGCATATGTTGGTTTTAAAAATCGCAGAACTACTCGACATCAAACCGCCCGAACGAACCTTGCCCCACTCTTCCTTGTTCATCTCAGATGAATACACAACATTATAATTGTTGCTAATCGCTTCATCCATAGAACGCTTGTCAAAAGGATTCGCAATACAACGCTTGTTTCCATATCGAGTATCCAATACATGGTCACAAACATCTTTTTCACTTCGCTCAGTACAGAACCCTTCCCGTACCCAAACTGCACTCGCACTCTCTGGAGTGATCTCATCAATCACAACATTCAGCAGTTCACCATATACTAGCTTTAAATACTTCGGGTCTACCGTATCTCTATCAATGCTAAGAGGAACCCGCATACCAATATCACAAGAATACTCACAGTCTATTTCTGTAATCGGAATGCCCATTTCATAGATGTATGATGCCCCGTCGCTCTTGTGAACGTGTACGTCTGTAACCTTGTGCGTCTTACGCATAACACCGCCCGATAGTGCCACGGTCGGCAGTAATGCACTAAAAGAGGCATGTGGCTTCTTATAGGAATACTCGATACGTACCCCATCAACACTCGCTAGGAATTTTAACCCTTTTGGAACGAGTATTCGACGTAGATAATGGCAGCATGATTCATAAGACTCTCTTGTCATTTTCACAAGTACACTCACTTCACTGCCAATTTCTCGCTTACGACGACCGTGAGACCGTACGCCACGAATCAAATCGAAAGAAATGCACCCCTTTGTAGAAACTATGACGGCACTCTCTGCCATGCACAGAACCTGCTTCTCTCCTAAATTAAACCGTCCCCTCTTGTGAATGTTCCCACGCTTACTCGTAGTTTTAAATAATGTGTAAGCATCACTTAAATCCTGGAAACCATCGGGAGAGTCATCCTCCACAACAATATTCGCTCGACCACGACTGTAGCTCATATTTACAGACACAGAACTTATTTTTTCATCCAAAGCATTCTGAATTAACTCACGAACGATAAACCAAACCGGCTTTTCAGCTTGAAGTTCTCGTAAACCATCAATATCAACAACGAATATATTGTTATTTTTCATGCTTCACCATGGGTTAAGGATATCATTCTCACTATAAGGTACAATTAAATCATCCTTTTTTCGCCGGATAATTTTTACTCCTGTCGCCATCTTTTAGCTCCAGAGTAATCCAGGCGATTTCGAAGTTCTGCAGGACGCCCGAATACATTGTTTCTAAGTATTCTCGCACGGCACGAAACGTACCACCTCGCACCTCACCATGAATTGGACCTATTACTCCCTCATACGCTGTATGAGGTAAATCCTCGAGGTTTTCATCCTCCCAATCAATATCTTCATGCCGTGGGCGCAAAAAAGCAAAAAACAAACATCGAGGCTTAAACGGTGGAATAACTTTCTTCATACGATTCTCCTATCCTATAAGGTACAATAAATTTATGCGCCATAACCGGTTGGGATCGCACTTATTTTCTTCCTGTGCACTATTGAACCACGCCGAACACGTATTTTTGGAATTTTACGTCCAACCCCTGTCCAATACAGTGCTGCAAGGCATGGACCACGAAGATGAGGTGAGATTTCTATACTTTTGCCAACACTCCAACCTACCTTACCTCGACCGTGTGCCCTAACAATATACTTTTCATCATGACATGCTTCGAATTTGGAAACATCTCCATTCAACACCTCTGGCACTACAACTTCAGGATCAGAAGCCAATAAGCATACAGTACAGATTAAACGTGTAATGTCTCGTATAATATCTTCTGGATACAGAACTCCATCACTGCTAGAATCATGTGCAGGAATGTTCGTCAAACTCCATTCTATAGTTTTCCCTGTTTCACATAAAATATGCTTATAAAGAACACGACGTAATCCATCCCCTATGATTTCATTTATGTCTACCCAAAAACTAATTGCTCGTACCGGCTCACAAAAAGGTTTATGAAGATACGAGTTTTCACACAATATGCTACAAATACGATGTTCTTTATCATCATGCATGAATCGTAAAGGATGATTCTCATTCACAGGAAGCCGTAACAATAAAGTATCCACCGGCAACCGGAAATAACCAGAATCAACATCTAACTTTATCCGCAATAATGCAGGAATAATACCTGGATATATATCATAATACGGACGCCGTGATTCGATCCACCGCTGCTCAAGAGTTAAAAGAGCAGGAGTAAAAGGATCTAGGTCAGACAGTTCCTTGTATCCAAGATCCCGTGCTTGAGCCTCCATCCGGTCCAAATAACTCCTCGTGAAAACCTGTACGTTTTCTGTGTGAGGCATTTTTTTGCCCTTGCCCCAATTGAAATGAGTCTCATAATCATGAAATTTCATAATTTTTCACCTTGACAAAAGATTTCTTGAGGACTACAACGGTCGGAACGACCGGTTTCACCGGATGCGAAAAACATCGTTCCCAGTATAAGGTACAATAAAATAGGAGTCTATGGAATGAAAAACGCTTTAACTACCACCGTTTTAGCCGCAGCGTGATTGAGCTTCTTGTTCAGCGTGACTTTGTGGTTTAACGGAGTTTCATGGGATGTGTCGCCAGAAACATCCAAACAATACGGAATATTTGTCGGATTATGGGTACCGTCTATATTAGGGTTAGGGTGCTACTTCAAAAAGGATGTGTAATGGAATCCTTAATATTTTGTGCTGGAGGCTTCGTTTCGCTTCTGCTAATGGTTGGAATAATACTGGAATACCGTGGAATCCCATGATTCCGCTACCATTATAGCATAATACTGCGATTTTGTCAACGTACCGGGATTCTACGTTTCTAGGACGGAAAATAGGGTGAAAATCATGGTAAAGCTAGTTTCATGTACTGTTCCTAAAATTCATCCCGATATCGTGTCTCCCGAAGATCTTATCGTTTATTGTGCACGGGTATCGAATCCCAGTAATCAATGCAATACTGAAACATCTCCTAAATTGTTGAAGTATTTGATCAAAAATGAACATTGGTCACCGATGGAAATGGCAAGCATGTGTGTGGAAATTAAAACATCTCGAGCCATTGCTGCACAACTCATTCGACATCGTAGCTTCTCTTTCCAAGAATTCTCCATGCGTTATTCTGATGTGAATTCTATGGAATATATTGAATGGAGATTACAAGGTACGGGAAATAGAATGGTCGGAGAAGATGTATTATCTCTTTCTAATGAACTCAGCGAACGAGTAACATTACTACAAAAAGAATGCGTCGATGTTTATAATGAGCTTTTGAACAAGGGATACGCTAAAGAATGCTCTAGAATGATCCTTCCATTGAACTCGTCCACTACACTTTATATGTATGGAAGTGTACGTTCTTGGATTCATTATATTGGTATTCGAACTAAAGCTAATACTATGAAAGAACACCGAATTATAGCAATAAAAATACGTGATATATTCATAGAGAATTTTCCTATGATAGCCGAAGCATGCGATATGATTCCGTCATCACCCGAATAAACTATTATAATAAGTCCTAGCGAGTCCTACGGCACTCGGAATGAGCCTTTCTTATATTTTAATAGTACTTATTCTGTTATTATAATAATACTCTTGAGAGTGCATAGGACTGGCATAGGACGGCTATGCGGGGCTAGGACTCAGGAGGAAGGTATTTTGTATAGGACTCGGTAGGACGCAATAGGACGCAATAGAAGGCTGGCTAGACCGTGTCCTATTGTTTTGTTATACTGCAATATTATGAAATAAATTTAATTTGTAATATGTAATTATAAATTAATTACATGATATCTGGCATGAAACCCACAAGAATACCAATAAACCCACAAGAATAACAATAAAACAATCTTTTATGGCATGAAACCCACAAAGTTTAAAAATTCACACTAATCCTTATTAATTATTCCTGAAACACACAAAGAATGGAAACCAAAAAATGATAAACCTGAGTACTTTAAAAAGCGTTTTGTTCACGAACAAAGATGTTGGCATGATGATAATGCTTCCAGATGGTAGTACTGTGCCACCTCATTTCCATATTACTGAAGTTGGCAAAGTTGTAAAAGAATTTATCGATTGTGGTGGAACTTCTCGGTCGGTTACTTCCTGTAATCTCCAGATATACGTTGCAAATGATACTCATCACAGAGTTAATAGTACAAAATTAAGATCCATATTTGAATTTGCTATTAATCTTTTTCCTTCGGAAGATATTACTGTAGAAATTGAATATGAATGTGAGTTCCTTGCGGTATTTCCGATAGCTTCTATAGAAGTAAATGATGCTGGCTTATTGTTTATTTTAGGTAAAAAGCACACTGCTTGTCTTGCTCCTGATGCTTGTGGCATTGGTGAATGTTGTTAATAATCTATTAATATTACTTTCTGGATTCCCCAATCGTATCTCAGAATCGATGAAAAGCGTGGGTTTTCTAATACGATTGGGGATCCTATAATATACTTTTACGTTTATTATTGGACTGATTACATGTGGTCGCCGTGAAAGAGTGAAGCTTGTTTAGCCTTACTTAGGATGGCATTCAAAGTTTTTATATATAATTCAAAATCTTCTTTGCCAAAGCCTGGATAATATTTTAGAATACCATCATCATCGGAGCCTGTGTCGAGATAATTTTGTACTTGTGTTATTGTGATATTCATCCAATCCTCCAGTACAAGTTCAATTTGATTTACAAGGTAGTCCATCGGCAAATATTTTGCAGGGTCTTCCATCCCTTTAATCATCGCTTTAACTTTTGTTAACACCTTTGTATTCGATGAGCAGTATTCCATTGCTATTTGGTGTATTTCTAAAAAGAAATTATGAATTATATTTTCTTTATCCTCGGAAGCTTCTTGATATTGGTTTTCACTGATAACCCCGCTTAAATACAGTTGGTATATGCTTGATTTTTTCATGACTTCCTTTAAATTTGTTTTTTGATGTTTCCGGTAAGGTTTGCTAATTATGTATGCCGTCGCTTGGGATTTCGCTTGTTTCCGTCGCTTCGTTATTTGCTGGTGGGAGTGGGTTTTGGGATGACTGAGACTTTCCTGCATAGATTCCTAAGCTATTAGGTTTAACATATTCTTTTGTTTTCGTGTTGTATATGTACAGAAGTCTGGTGTTTTTTACGGCTGATTGATTCCAGATTACTCCGCTTGGCAAATCCCAATATTCTTGCCATTGGTGGCTTTTTAGACCTCCGCCGGATATTTCTACTCCAAAGTATTCTTTCTCAACATCGGGCCAGTTCATTAATGTTTCGGGGTGTATCTTTTCGAAGGGTTCGGATATAGTTTTTTCTTTATCGTTGAGTTTTATAAAGTTCTTTTTGCCCTTTTTGCCATCGTCTGTGAGGTAGAATTCAAAGCCATATCTTTTTTCGAAGTTATCATTAGAGGCTTTTGAATTAATAATAGCGATTTTGTTTGTATCTAGTATTAATTCATGAATAAACATGTGTATCATGTTAGGAACATTGTTATAGGCAAAATCTAACCATCCTGATCCTATACCGTACCATAGACCGCCTATTGGTTTTCTTCCGTAATGATGGTCTATTTTTATATCTTGGTTTTTTATTGGAGTAGCTATTGGTGGTTGTCTGTATTTTGAGACTACTATCCGTCTATTCCCGAGAGAGATTTTAGCTTTAGAGCTTTCTGTATCAGCGTATTTAACAAATGCGGCAGCGGCTTTCATTCTATCTTGAACTTCTGGGTGTGACTTGTTGTCTTGAGATCTCACGTTTAGATCATCATAGGTGTATTCGTGTTCTTTAAAAAACTCTTTAAATGTAGTAGCAGATTTCATGCCCTATCTATCCCTGTTCAATTCATGTTTACAATAAGAAAAGTATGAAAAGATTTATAATAAAAATTAATACTGGGCTGTCCTAGATACTTTTATATTATTTTAGGAGTTATTATGAAAAGTTTCCATGAGTGGCTTGAGGAAAAGCATGAAAATGATATGGGAGCAAATGCCATGTCAGGCGAAGTAAATCATGAATTTCTTCAAGCTGTAGGAGAGGCAAGACAAAAATTGGCTGAAATGCATAAAACACTACAAAAAAATAAAGATCCACAATACCAAAAAGGACTGGTCGATTATATGAAAAACGCTAGAGCACATCTAAGTCAATTGCTCATGCCATTTGATAGAAAACCTGTATCAGGAACCACAGAGTTTAGAATGTCCAATATGGGAACATTACAGCAACTTGCTATGGACAACAGAATGGGGCAAGATAGCATTGAAAAATCAATCTTAAATGGAAGAATAGACGACTTAATTGTAACTGTTGCGAGTGCCGAGAAGAGTTTGGGGGATTGGTTTAGCTCATCATCTCCAAGAAATGCGATACTTCACCAACAAAATCCTTCTATGATTTGAATGCACATGAAAACATTCCATCAATGGCTTGAAAATCAACAAGTCAATATCATTGAAGGTCTTAGAAGTCCAGAAAGAGCAGTTAAACTCGGCAATTATTTAGCAAAAAAATCTCAAGAAGGCTGGGAAAAAGAACCTACTGGTTATTATACGAATTCCATGATAAGCAGGAGTGGTGGTAATAAAACACATAAACTTTTCCAGAACTATAAAAAAGGAAGAGAAATTGGTGATATTGGTAGGAATGCTTATAAGAAAAGACCCAACATCTTTTTAAAACCACCAAATATCCAATCGGTTAAACTATCAGATTTGATATTAACACAAGCACATACTGATTGGGATGAAAAAAAAGCCAATTTGAAATTAAAAGATGAAGCCCCGATAAACGTATTTCAATATGAAGGAAAAATGTATGTTATTGATGGACACCATAGATTTGTCGTTCATCAATTGTTGGGTAAAAAACATATTAGTGCAAATGTTCAGTCATGATTTTCGCACCCTATAATATACTTTTAAATTTATTAAAGATATATTCATTGAAAAGATTCATTATATTCTTTGGAGTATAGTATGAATACGCATTCCAGTCGCATCTTGAACTTATTATGTTTCTGATATTAGTGAATATTGAAATCAAAGATTCCTCATTAGTGTAAATTATAGCCTTATCGCCCAGTATACGAACGTGTTCAAGGTCGCCGGTTAGGGATGTTATAACAGGCTTATTTCGTACGGAGAACTCTGCAACTGCTAATCCGAATGTTTCACCATCGGCTCTTGCATGTATCATTGCATCGCATGTGTTTACAAACTTTACCTTAAAACCACAATCGATGGATTTATTGCAGTAAATGATATTTTTATGAACAGCAAAAACTTTTGTATTCATGAATAGAAAATAAACATTATGATCAGCGTGCTCCGAATTTAAATAAGATATTACTGCAGAAACACCGAATTCTAAGTTGAATTGGTAATATCCTCCATATCTTCCGATAACAATAGCATTCTGAGGAATTCGGTACTCGTTTCGCAGGTTTTCATGGGATACAGGTTCTGTGGAAACGATATGCGGTATTACTGGAATCTTAGTATGGTACTTATCGTTTAGGTATTCTGAAATGCTAATATGGAAATCACCTTCGGGGCAATTTGTTTTGAATACACAATGTTTTATAGTTTTACAATTTTGCCATATTTCTTTATTATGAAAGCGATAAAAATCTTTTTCTTCTTTTCCGTGTGTTAGAGTGTGGAAGAAATTTATTTTGTTATATCTTATTACACTTGAAATATCTCGAATATCTTTTATTTCGTGTGCCCCGAATCGAGATTTGAATTTATAGTAAACGTCTTTATTGTCTTCATTTTTTAATGGCATGTGGACTATGAATGATTTATTTCCCAGTATTTCCTCATTATACTTGGCATAATCATATATTGCTATTTCCGTACCTCTTTCGCTCCATCCTTTAACATAAAATATAACATTGTTCGTTTTTGCCATATTTTATTGTGTTTTAATTTTTTGCGGGAAATCGTTTGTGGAGTGGCAATTATTAGCGTTATTAACAATTAAGGTTGTACTTCTTGCGGTAACACGCACCAAATTTTTGACTCTGGGATCTGGTCTGAATTCTAGTTTTTTCCCATGCACATCCATGAGTATGAATGCTCCACTTGTTCTTTTGCCCATTACGAACGCTATTTTACCTTTGTATAAGACTTTATCAAATTTTCTAAATCCATGCAATTTTCCGGTTGGAATTTTAATTTCTGAACGTCTTCCTTTATTCTGTTGATAATCACCGCCTGCTACGTTTTTCAAGGTAAAGCAGTTTGCCGGTTGTACATTGAGAGCGGCAGATGCATTATTGAGTGCGGAATGTGGTAGATTTAACTTTATTCTTTGTGCTTTAACTTGAAAGCCATAAATATTTTGTACGGGTACATTTTTGAAATCTAGGTATTTTCTAATAATAGCACAAACTGTATCTTGTTTTGCTGTTTTATGAACGACATTTCCTATTTTAATAGATACTCCTTTGTGAAGATCTACATGACACTTTTTGCATAGTGTTACAAGGTTAGTAAGAGTATCCGGACCATTTTGACTTCTTGGTATAATGTGATGGGCATGGAGTTCTGTTCTGCCTGCTTTACAACATCTACATTTATATCCATCTCGTTTAAAGACCTTGCTTTGAATGTTAAGCCATTTCTCATCCGGTTTTCCATTCCACTCTTCGGCGGTTGCAGATTTTACAGTATACCATGAAGCGATAGGAAGTATACTTTGTACTCGTTTTATTTCTCGAAGGTGTGATTGTAGTTTGCTATTAATAGTAGGATTGTGAAGCCAATTTCTAATTCTGTTGTTGAATCTTGCCTGTCTGTACCGTGTTTTTCTGTTTCTTCTCGTGCGGCGGTAATTGGATCGTTTTTCCATATTACCTGAAACGTTCGTTCTTGGTTCTGTGGCTGAAGAAAATAAACAAACTTCACCGCATTTTGCAGCGATTCCTATTACATATGAGCTTGGAATACATGCTGCTACAACACTTTGCACCTCATTTTTACATGGGAAGCGCAGTTTAATAGTATAAGGGCACTTTGATACTACTCTTGCTTTCTCTGCTTTTAACAAATGCCGTGCTTTCGCCTGTGTTGTTGGCATAAGCGGGTTTCCATGTACGTTCTGCACAAAAACGTGGTTAATAACAGGTTTAATAGTTTTCACCTCGTTCATATTGTTTTCCTGAAAGGGTAATATTTATACTTCAGAAACAGAAACAGCTTGACAGGCGGAAGCCCCAAACTCTCCCATCATTTTGTATACCATCGAAAGATTATTAATGCCGGAAAAAACCGACCGAGAAATCTACCTTCTGCATGATGCCGAAGAAACTCGAAATGCCTGTTTTCAAACTTTTACCATTTAAAACTTAGGACTTCCTCTCGATAATGTTATCTAGCCTTAATATGTGGTCTGACTGAGAAAGTCTAAGACTCTCTCTGTTTACAGAGTCACGAAAACATTGCTACGAACTGAGGCGGCATTCGTAGGTTTCTCTATGCTAAATAACGTAGCTTTTATTTCTAAAAACTTAATCTGGTATAAATATTACCCCTTTTAGGAAAACAAAAATACCCGCAGGTGACAAAAACACCGTCTGGTCCGCTCGCCCCCGCCACAACATAAGGTGTGCCGCAACAAATCGAGACAGCGATCCTGGTGCTCCCCACGATTTTACCTTATGTTATGATATTTGTCAAGACATATTATTTTGTTTTAACAGTAGGTCGAACAAATTGCGAAGGTGACCCGTGAGTCTTATGCATTGTTCCTCCACAATCTCTACATCGTGCTTTTCCTGCGTTAATGTCATACTCTGAGGCTTTTCCGGGATTTCCACATCGGGCACAAACGGCAGCGGCTTCAGACAGGCTTGCTATTCGATCATTATACCATTCGCTATATTTTTTCATATTTTCCTTATTTTTCATTTTCCATGATATTGGTTTGCTTGATTTTTTTTTGTTTTTAGATTTATTACAAGAACTTAGTGTTGGTCTACACGCTGGATATTTTCTTTCGGCACCTTTTCCAGTTTTATTTCGTCCACAAGGCACAAGATTGCCTTTACGGCTAGCTTTGCAATCTATCCAGCCTTTTCCTTTGTTTCTTGAAAACCAACCGTGTAATCCTTTTTCTTTTTCTGTATCAAAAGTTCCTTCTATGAAGTCTTCTTTTCTAGTATTTTCTTTAGCCACAGATTTTATTCTTGCTGCAAATATTTCCATACTTGTATCTTCAGGAGGACTTCTTCCCATAGAGATCAAGGTTTTTATTATAACATCTGATGGTGCAGACGATGCATCTACACCGTTATATTGAAGTCCCATTATTGCGTTGGCGGCATCATCGTATTGTTTAGGATGTTGTAAAGCTTCATTCTTAGAATTTCCCCAATTTGCAGCACCCATTTTTCTACATTTTACGAGCGCACCAGAGGAGTAGGCAGAAGGCCAAACGCGATATCTGCTTTTTACTTTATGATAGCAAGCGTCTTTTCCTTCAAGAAACTCAATAAAAGTTTTCATCATAAGTTATTTATGATGATGAACTCATTTTTTCCATACTTCATAGAAATGCGAGAATGGTCTTTGTAAGCGGCATATTTCTTTTCCATACTTCATAGAAGCAATGCGAGCATGGTCCTGGTGATGGATATATTTCTCGATAATCAATAACAAAATTATTTTCTATTAACGTTTTATCAATATATTCTTTTTGGCCGTAATATTCGTAATCATTTTCCATAATAATACATCGTATATTCTTTAATATTTCGGGAAAGTCCATTAAAATATAATAAAATGCACCTTCGCAATCCAATACAATAGTATCAAATTCAATATCATACTTATGCTTTAATTCCTCGAATGTTATCGTATTGACCCATGAGTATCCTTCACGCAATACATCACAAGGCACTGTTTTGTGCCCGAAACCACCATGATCCACATTTTGAATCAATTTTCTTTTTGACAATGCGGATGTTTCAACATGGTAGTGGTAGTTGTTGTAATCTCTATTTTCTTTGCATAGATTTGCGGTAATGGGGTTACATTCTATTGTAACGAGATTCGTACTATCTTTTAGAATAGATGCTATTAAGAGGCTATTCCGACCGACGTTTCCACCGATTTCCAGTACCTTTTCAGATCCTGTTAAATATAGTAATACCATTTTTTGTTCTGGAATTTCATCATTAAAAGATCCATGTTTAATCTGCAATTTTGAGGTGTGATCCATGAGCAAGTTATTATATGTTATTGTATTGTGCAATAAATTGATTTTAACGTTATAGAGTTCATCATATGTTACGAATGTATTGTCGTAATATATTCTCACATTTTTACGCATACCGTAAAATGGGTCCCCGAAAACTATATTACGGGATACGTCGCCTGATGGAATATCGATTATATTATTATGATATAATTTAGAGATACAAGTCGATGTTACATTAATATAATTATTTTCAAAGCCGTAAAATATTTCCATAGCGATATATAATAGCATGAAGAAAAAGCATATTGGCAGTAAACTCGATGATTTCCTAAAAGAGTGCGATGATAATGATATCATAGCATTTCGGCGGTATTTTGAAATGGCAAGTTTCAGTTTTCCTCATGATTTGAGAATAGGAGACGATCTTGTATCATCTGTGGACATGAGATTTGAGAAAAGTCCTTCTACTGTGAACGCTGATGGTAAGGTGATGAATCAAGGTTCAAAGTTCATAGCGAAGTTACCAGGTCATGATGATTATATTGCTTATGATGGTGCTGGGGTATGTGAATTTGTGGTACATGATGATGTATTAGATTATATACATCGTGGTTTTTTATTATTGGGTAATAATTGGTGGGAGAAGGCTGTTTTCCTTCACTGAACCTTCTGCGGCATCGCACAGCACTTTAAGAATGCCTATTTTTGCAAAAGCAATTATTGCTTCGTTCTCTATGTCGATAGTCATGCTGCATGATCCATCTTCATTTTCCACTAAAGAAACTACATCTATTAAGTATTTCATATGTTTTCTTTTTTACAAATTTCATAGTTATTTTCTATTCTACACTTATCACAAAGTGTTTCAATCCAAGTTTCCCTGTAACAACGAACTCCTTTATTGCCACAAAATTGACATATTTTATAAGATAGTGCTTCAGAAACTCGGATCACGCCTGAAATAAAATCATTTTCACCATGACCATACAGTCTAAGTCCAGCAAATTTAGATTTTTGCTGTGTCCAATAGAAATCTAAATTTTCATTTTGCTTTCTAATGTTTCCTTTCATATGTTGATCGATAATATCACAGCAACTGGAAATGATATCGTACCATCCATCTTCGCATTCAATATTATTGAGGTTTTTAAACTGTTCGGGGTATTTTGATATCAGGGCGTTGGTATATTCAGACTTCATTTTTTCTTTCTTAACTTAGTGACTTTATGAGTCCTAAAAACCATTCCGGTTGATTCTGAAACATATTCCTCACCAATATAAACATAACGGGAAGCACTGATTTTGTCAAATTGAACGTATATGCCTTTTTTTTGGTCATCCACCCCAGTAAAAGTCCCAATGCCCTTTTCTCCCATTTTTAATTTGGTGCCATCTTGAGAGGGATAATAGGGACCAGAAGAGACTCTTATCTTGTCTCCAACTTCAAGCGTCACTTTTTCTGAAAGTTTAAAACTCATACGTTGTACTATTAAATGTTTTTTGTGTATATTCTGGTTTAATTTTAACTATTTTTGGGTATTCATCAAACATTTTGTTTATTTTATGATTTTCTCCCTGTACTATAGTATCGAATATTTGTGTTAATCGGTTCATATAATGATCCCAATTGTTATCAAGTTGTTTTATTTGAGCTATTATTTTTGATTCACTATCATATAATTTGAAAAACTTAAAGTAAGTATATCCTGTTAATTTCCTGAACTTTACCGGCGGCTGGTTCTCGATACTTTCCCAACCTTGTGTTGTATTTCTAGGAACATATAAGATTATGTTTTTAGGATCAATAAAAGGAATAGCTTTTATTGCTGGATTATTGAATATTTTATCCTTTAATTCTCCTAAAAGTATATCATTCCCATGGATTATTCCATCAAGCCCCCCATCGATAGGATATTCCTTTAGATATCCAATTTTCTCTGGCTTGCTATACATTGTGATGTCGCCTTCATCGTTTATTTCAACTTCAAAGTTTTTAAAGTTATAGCCGTTTGGTGTTTTCATATATCCTTTATTGGTTAATTATAAAATATTTGAACGTGAGTTGATAGTTTAAGACTTGTTCTAGATTTGTCAAGTCGTCTTTGTATCATAAAATCGTAACTAATTCGCACTGCCATTGCATAAATATAATTAAATGAAACGGAACTAATTCGCCCTACTAACAAAAAAATAGGAAAATTATGAATTTCAAAATATGGTTGGAAAATTATAAAGATATTAATCGTGAAGAAGAAAATGAAAAAATAAAAAAAATTAATATGACAGCTAATTTGCTATTTGCATCTAAAAATATTCCACAAATCATGAACGATATTGGGCTAACTAGAGGATTTCATTTAAATACCATCGTTGGTCGCATGATGACTCCATGGATTAATTCGCTAAAGAATGCACCTGTAGATCATGAATTATTAGAAATCGATCCAGAAAAAGCAAGAAAATGGTCGGTTAGTAGTACCGATAGAAAAGCAAATAATAATTATAAAGCTGCCTATGACTTGTTTAAACAGGAAATCGCCAACGCCGTAGAGGCTTTACCAGTAAAACTTGGAAATAATGTAATGACAGGCAAACCAGAAGATGTTCTTTTGAAAACTAAAGAATTTTTATCAAATTATATTCCCGAAGAAAAAGATCTTATAGAAGCACTCAACAACGCTTGGAATTTATATACAAACGTTTTTGGAAACAATCCAAGAAATACTTTTTCTCAAATTCAGAACTTTGCAAACTTCTTTCAAATCGTCAAAGAAGAATTTATGAAAATTGGCGAACTCCTCAACAGCATGCAAGATGGTGAATTAGATATAATAAAAAATGATTTTTTTAAAGCTCTTAATAAAGAACAAAGAAAATACGAAAAAATGATGGGCGTTTAATTTGCACGCCGGAACTAGTCCTGTGAGTCTTATAACGTCCTATAACGGTCCTGTGCGGCTTATGAGTCTTATACCGTCTTATGCTTCTTATAACGTCCTATTGCCCTCATATGGGTGATTATGAGCGTATGATAGATGCCTAGCTTGCAAATCTCTAAAATCTGTTCGAATCTCTCTTATCCGTATCCGTCTTTTGCGAACATCATTATTTTGCGAACCGTATCTTCCGATGCCTTATTGTTTTGTATTATAAACTTCGTCATTTTTTCCTTATCGGATACATGGTCGAGGATATAGCGGAAAATTTCTTCTGATATTTCTTTCTTGTGTTTTAGTATTAATTTTATTATTTCTTGTTTGTCTTTGTCTGGTGCTTCATTGAGTAGGTAACGAGTATTGTCGCCCGACAGTTTGCTGATATTGTCCATACCTAATGATTCCGCCATTTCTTTCTTGTTTTTTGCATAATGGATTAGCCAGAAAACATTGTTGTCTGATAGTTGTTTCTTGTGGTTTAATATTAATTTTGTTATTTCTTTTTTGTCACTTTGAGAATGGATTATATCACTAACGTTTTTGTCTGATAGTTTGTTTATATTGTATTCTCCTAATAGCTCGGCCATTTCTTGTTTGTCTTTTGCGAACATCATTAGGTTGCTAACAAGTTCGCCTGATAATTTGTTTATGTTATCTTGTCCTAATAGTTCCCCTATTTCTTTTTTAACAGGGGCGAAGCGCAGGAGTTCACGAACGCTATGGCCTGATAGCTTGTCTATGTTTTCTTGTCCTAATAGTTCAGCCATTTCTTGTTTAAAAATGCTTCCATTCCTGCGAGCATCTCGGCATGCGGAATAGATTAGCCAGAAAACATTATGCTCCGATAGTTTATTTATATCAAACCTATCGCTGTTCTTCTTAAATATCTTTATTTCGCTACTTTTTAAGTCTAGTGGCAATTTATTTTCTATTAAGGTTTTTATTTTTGTAAGTGTCACATCAGCATATCGTTTCTTTAGCTTTTCGCTTGTTTTGTTATATTGTTCGTCTGTCAGCCCCACTCCCAGACCGATATATTTGTTTTTAAGCTCTTCGGGCAATGATTCATATTGTTTGTCTGTTAACCCTTGTTCTGAGTTGACATAAACATTCATATACATGTCTTTTTGATCATATGATAGTTTGGCGAATTCTTTGTCGCTTGTTCCACCTTTGTATTTTTCATAGAAGTCTGATTCTTCTTTTGTCAGTGGTTTTGGTTGGAACTTTTCTTCTTTGCCTTGCAGGTATGGCTCTATTCTTATTATTTCGTTCCAATTCATAGGTTTGTCGCCATCATTCTCTGCACTCGTTACAACATATTGTTTTTGAGAATGATTTTTTGGGTTTGCATCCCTAACCACTTGGATTACAAAAAAGTGATATTTGTCTTGGAACTTACCAGTTTGAGCAGTGCTATTAATTCCTTGTATTAGTCCGAATTCAATGTTTGTTTTCTCTTTATTTTTAACAAAGTAGAATGCTGGTTGGTTTTCCGCATATCTATAAGAGTGGAATAAATTACCGCTATCAGTTCTTGCAATACACCAACCGTATGGAGCGTTACCTTTGTATTCTATACACGCTTTGGGCGAGTCAGCGTAGAATATTTGAATGTTTTGATCTTCGTATATTGGTGTTCCACCAAATTTCAAGTTTTTATAATTTAATTTTCCAGCTACGTCTGTTTGTCCTTTTACATAGTCTACTAGCGTTTCTAGTTGGCGGAAGTCGGTATATTGATCAATATCCATTCTGTTTCTTATATTTTCCAAGCCATGGATTGGGTCGTTTATTTGTTTGTATTTTTTATCTTTGATAGTCCGGAAGTCGGCAAGATATTTGTCTACAATAGCAGGGCTTATTCCTTGTGCAGTATATTTTGCTTTTTGAGTGCTGAAGTCTTCAGTAAGAAACCATGGCTTGAAATTCATATGTTTATATAGTTTTTAGTTGACTAAAGAAAGGACTGTGGAATCAATTATTATTTGTCACTAAAACATAAACAGTGCGGAATTCAGCAAGATGCCCGTCTTTAGCGGTTTGGTAGTTCATAGATTTACAGTTACAGCCCCATTGATTATTGGGTTTTCTTCGCTGTGTCCAACAGAATCAACGGGGTTTCCAGTAAGGTTTGCCAATGTTACATGGTAAAGTCTGCTTGGCTCTATTTGTAATTCTATTCCTAAATTTTTACCTAAATTATTCATGTAACTTCTTAAAGCTTCTTGTTCGTTGACAACAACAAAAACTGATTTCTTTCCCTCTCTCTCAACGGAATAAACATGTTTTGGGTCAAAGGACAATTGACTCTCCAGAGCCGGAATGGCACCTTTTGCTAATGGCTTGGCTAACTTTTGATGAAGCATTGTCACATGAAGCTTATCTTGTGCAAGTGGGGTTAAATCAGGAAATTTTTCCAACACTTTGTTCTGGAGATCTACCAGATCCGAAGATTCTGGTTTAACTTTCAAAATGCCCGTGACTTCTGGTTGATAATTTTCACTAAATATTTTTTTTTCTTGTATCCACTCATTAAAACTTTTCATGATATTTTACTCCAAAAGATAATTTATGTCTTCTTTACCGCTCTTAATTTGACGACGGACGGCCTCTTGGATAGAGGGGGCTATCAGGATTATTTTTTATGAATGCAACATTTTTATCATACATTTGTTGTTCTTTGCTAGTCCACGGTCTCGTCTTCCATTCTTTATAATATACAGCATCATGAAGTAGGTGACGATTATCGGCATATTTATGCCAAGCGTCTCTGGCTTCTGGAATTTTATAGATTTCAACCCAAATTAATCCATTTTTTTTGTATTTTAAATAAATTTTCTGTAATTCGTCTTCGGCATCATCAAATTTTTCTTGCCAAATAGCCATTAGCTTATAATCTTTAGTGGTCACTTTAGGTCTCTTGTCATACTCTCCATGACCACACATGGGGCAACCGTCTCCACTTTGCACGAGTTGGGTGCTATATTCAGTGCCACAACGAGGGCAAATCACTGTGTTATCATAATTTTCTTTTATTGATAACCATTCATTAAATTTTTTCATAAAAACCTTTATTCACCATTGTCGCATAACGTCACGACCATGGTATCCCTGGTCGTTGTCTTCGTTATCGTCGTAATCGTAATCATAACTCCGCATATTTTGATTCGTCTTATTGTATTTTTTATAATACTCAGATCTTTCTTCTGCTGTAGAGGGTCTACCAGCTTCAAATTTAAATCTTTCAGGCTGTTCACCCATAGGATAAGAGTCTTTGGAAACAAAAACCTCGCCATCTTCATTGCTTCCCGCCCAATGTCCGCTGCTTAATTGAATCCATTCAGCACAATTTAATTCGTGCCCTAGACCTCCATGTTCAAGGCTTTCTTTCCACTCTGAGTAGCTTTTCATATTTTAATCTTTCTGTTACAGTGCTTTTATTTTTAAACTTTCCAAGGGGGTCAAGGTCTCCAAAAGATAATTTATGTAGTCTTTACCGCTCTTAATTTGACGAAAAAATAGTTTTACTGAAGACTTTGTTTTCAGTAAGAACCCATGACTTGAAATTCATATCATTTCCTTTTGTTTGATATAGTTTTCATATTCATCTTCTGCCATTTTTTCACCGAGTTTTTCGCCTTTCAAGTGCGTATAATTTTCTGATTTTGCGACTTGAACATAATTTACAAAATGACTCATTTCTTTTTCTCGCCCATTTATCTTACCAAACTCAACAAAAGAGGCTTTTAAACTATCGCTTAAGTTCCTTCTCATGCTTAAAATACGAATAATATTAGAGTTATTTAATTTGTAGGCTACCATAAGAACCAAAGAAAGTGTGTCTATGAATTCATTAGAATACTTAAGTGAATTTAACTTAGATTTAATCAATTTTATTTCATTGTCTCTAAGTAAAAAGGCTGTGACGGCTATTGCATTTCTTGAACGATCCATACCACTAACTTCAGATGTGTTAACATCTAATCCGGGAAATATTGTTGGTATTAATCCTAAAGACTTAAAGCTTAAGATGTAATTTTTTGTACTTTCGCAGGTTTTGAGTCCCGATAAGAATTCGTTTGCTATTCTCTCTACACTAACACCTTTCAAGTCCTTAAATTTATCCACGGCAGATAAGGTTTTTGGATCTAAATGATTGGTTATTACGTCTTTATTAAATCTACAAAAGAACCTAACAAGTCTTAAAACTCTAAGTTTGTCTTCTCTAAATCTCTCGAAAGGATCTCCAACTGTTCTTACATGTTTATTTTTAATATCCTGAAGACCTTTTCCTTGTCCGGAATCATCAAGATTATAATCTCTTATTTCTTTGTCTTGCATATCGTAGAAAAGAGCATTAATATTTAAGTCTCTTCTTTTGGCATCTTCTTTTGCTGTGCTGAATTTTACTATATCTGGTCGTCTTCCGTCGCCCGTCAGTGCGTCATAGAATTCAGTTCTAAATGTGGCTATTTCGAATTCTTTACCATTTATAATTGCACTTATTACTCCGAAGCTTTCTCCTTTTGGAAAAACTTTTATTCCATTCTTAACAGCTTCTGGAGAGCTTAATATTTTTATTACTTGTGTTGGTGTTTGGTCTGTTGTTAAATCCACATCTTTTGGATTATAAGGAATGTGTTTTTGGTGAAATATGTGATAAAGATAATCTCTTATGGCACCACCTACTGCATATATTTTTGCCCCAGAATTTTTAAACAGACTTGATAGGATATGAACTTCATCTGGCATTGGTATTTCTGCTTTAACGCCATGATACTCTTCAGATAATAACCAATTTTTAAAGTGCATATTTCATCCGTTTCTAACATCATCAACTGTGATATTTTTCTTGAAGTTATTAATCATTTTTTCAACCACTTCTCTTGGTAATGATTTGTTTATGTTTTTTCTATTTTCTTGTCTTCTCATCAACTCGTCTATATCTGGGATTGGTAATTCTTTAATGTTGACTTCATATCCATATTTATCTGCTAATTGAACATATGGTTTCATTTCCCATTCTTTAGAAAAAGTATTGTCTATTATAACAGGTGATATTCCATCTATCATATTTTTTTCTGCTCTGTCCTGATTACTTTTGTGATGTATTCCTAATTTATTTGGGTTAAAATCATACATTCCATCTTTCATAAAATAATCATCTGTGGATAGTATCACTCCGTTGCCAACCAATTGTTTGGCAAGAGTGCTTTTTCCTGTTGCCGATACGCCCCTCAACAATATTATTTCTTTTTTAATATCTGTTTCGAGCCAAATTTTGAAATTCATATCAAAGCCTTTTCTTCCTGCGTCATATCTCTTTTGAATTTATTTTTAAAAGCGATAAGAATAATATTTGGGGGCTTATATTTCATAGATTTTATGAACTCAATTGGATCATCTATTGCTGTTTTCATTGGTTTGTTTTTTTGTTTAGCATCTTGTGCAGAATTTTTAAATCCTTCTATTGCTTTCATTCCGCCATTTAAGCCACCTTTATCTCCGGATATTCTTCCGATCCAATCCATTGTAATTAAATGCAAAAGAATTTTTACTTTTCTTTCATTTTTATAATTGCCATTATTGTCTAATAATAATCCGGAAACTCTTTTTGATAATTTATCTCTTAAGCTCATGTGGTTATCGATACAAAAGTATAGGTCATCTAATTCATCTTTGGAAAGGCTATCGAGCATACTTTTGGCAATTGGGCTTATTTTATCAATCATTGGAAGATAGTGTTCTGGGTTATCGTGTCCAATTGCTTGTATTTTACCCGTTCCTCCTTGTGCCCAATGATTGCCATTTATTGTTGTTGCACTAGCCTTTCCTATATCGTGTAGCAAAGAAGCCATTATAAGAATTTTTTCTTCTTTTTCATCTAAGCTAAAATTGATATTAACAAAAGGTCCTTTGTTAGATTCTTTTGTTAATAGTGTTTTTGCTGGTTCTAGAGCTTTTCTGACCATTATAGTATGGGTGTAAACATCTCCTTCTGCATGATGTTCTGGATTTTGTGGTACAGGTTTCAGCAAGTCTTTTAAGCTATTTTCCAACCAAAGTTTAAACTCCATGTTATAAAGCTTTCTTAAAAAGGATTGTTGGAATTTCGTAAAAATTAATCATGAACTATCTAGTGAAATAAGCCTAGAATTTAGAATACTATTGAATTGATTGGTATTCAACTGTGCTTGCTGGGAGGACAGGTTTTACCGAATCGGTACTTTTCTAAAGGATGAATCATATCCTCTAGATTCAATATTCAATGCTTTTATTTAAGTTGCCAAACCATCTTCCGCTGGCCCATGGAGTGGTCTGTTGAGTAGTCTGTTGAGTAGTCTGTTGAGTAGTCTGTTGAGTAGTCTGTTGAGTAGTCTGTTGAGTAGTCTGTTGAGTAGTCTGTTGAGTAGTCTGTTGAGCAAAATACATATCGCTTATTAAGTTATAGATGGATAATGGCTTATTAATATGTAATATTTTTTTTGATTTTAAATAACATTCTTTTGCAAAAACACCATCGCCAGTGTAGAGATGTATCCATCTACTGTTTCCAATAATTTTATGAGATACTATGAAGTTACCCGTGTCTATGCCGCCGACTTCAATAACATTCCCAACTAATCTTACTGTACGATTTTTATCTATCTGAATGAATGAAATAAAATCATCTTCTAAATCTTTAATATTTTCCCATAATTCATTGTGAATCAAAGTATCATCATCAAGGAAATATAAATGTCCACGATCTACCATATCAATTGCATAGTTTCTTTGTGAAGTACCAACAATACTATTGAGATTTTTATGGCAATAAATCTCACAATTTTTAGGTATTAAATTTTCATCAGGCAATGATAGCGAATCGCAAACAACAATCCATCTGTAATTCTCTTTAGGAATATTAAGGGATTCAGATATCTTTAATAAGTTTTGTGGTCGAGAGCATGGTGTTATTATATTTAAAAACATTGAATTTTAGGAGATAATATTTATTAACTTATTTTTATTTTTTATAAAATAGTCGTAGGCTGTATTCTCTTCTTTTAAGTTAATGAGTTCTTCTTGTTTTTTTCTATCATAAATAGTATTATTTGTCAAAGGAGAAATTATTGTTTTGCTCATTACTCCTATACCGTTATCATTATTTATGATAGAGTAATACCATTGAGGGTTATTATAAGCTAATTCTATGAAACAGAGATATGTTAAACCGCACCAATAACCAACTTTGAATTTTTTCGTAGCATATTCTTTCTTTGGAGGGTAGCAATCGTGTGATATAAGAACTCCATCGTCGCTTAAATAAGATGAAAATACTTTGAAATCCATACTACTTTCTTTATATCCATGATAAGGATCAATACATATGGCGTCAAATTTTATATTTAAACCTTTTAAATAATCATCTATATTGTCATGATCTATATGATTGTAATTTGTATTTTTAGTATATGTGTCTTTAATAATATTATACATTATACGAACTGTGTTGGCGTCAGATTCATTGCTTAAAATACTATCCATCCATGGCGCTGTGGTTGGAGTTCTTACCAATAGAATATTTTTAAAGTTTTTCAAATGATGCAAGTCATTAAATACCATTTTGAAAATATCTCCATTTGTCGTTTGTTTATCTGTATAGTCTTGAAGTTTCATTTTTTCCTTTAGATTAGAAGGTGGTAAAAATTGATAGGTACTATAGAAGATATTTTTTAATTTGTATACAAAAACTAACAATACCGTCCATAGACTTTGCTATAATAGATTGGTTGTAAGTTGTACAAAATTCATCTACTGCTTGCTTTACACTGAAGTCGTAAACGTGCTTTGCTTTATTCATATTCATTTCATAATCATGTCCCATAATATATCCACCATTCTTTATTTTGCTGGCAGAATTTATTAAATCTTGTTTAACTCCATCGTATGAGTGATCGCCATCTATATATATAATATCGTAAGTATTATCTTCCTGACTCTGTAAAAAACTAATTGAGTTTGAACTATGTAATTTTATATTTTGTACTTCTTTGTATTTATCTAATAGTTCCAAATAACTTTTCCCAACATCACAATCGATTACATTGTTGCCATCCTCATTCCCGCTACAAGTAATTCCTTCAAATAAATCTACAGCATCAATTATAGCAGAACATTCTTTTACCAAATAGTCTAGAAAATCTCCCTTAAATACACCAATTTCTAATATTCTAGGATTAGATATTTTATTAGAATAATATTTTATCATTTCTTTTCTTGTATCAAATATCATAAGGGTATTTTGCATCTTTTCCCAGAATTTGATCATCTTAGCCGACTTGTTTGAATAATCACCAGGTCCTCCTGGAAAATGGTAAATTATTTTTTCATTACTTACTAAATCTGGATTATTCTCTGAATATCTCTTCATAAATTGATTATCGTATTTATCTATAGCAAAAGATTTATAAACTAAAAAGGGCTGTTCCAAGCAAGTAGGAACGGGCTTTTTTTCGCTTAAATAATTTTCTATATGAACATTCGTATCTTCAAACAATTGTTTCATTGATGGGCTATTCATGAAATATAAGACACCTGCAGAAAAAGCTTTAGTTTCTCTATTGTGTTTTTTAAAATCAAAAAACATTGACCCCCAAAATATATGACCTATATTTCCTTCTTCTACTGCGTATAGTTTATCTGAGGATATTTCACTATCAAATAACTTATTAACATCAGAATTAATTAATACATCTGTGTCCAGATAAAGTATTTTTTGATATTTATCAATTTGATTATACTGAAAAATCTTTAACTTAGAAGAAGAGGCTCTCATCAGAGTGTTTACATCTAAAATGTAATATTGTAAAGGAAGATCAAATTTCTCTAATTCTTTTTGTATTAGTGTGTGAAATGTTGGGGATGTTACAATAAGAATATCTGTAGTTTCTTTTTTTATATTGGCTTTTACAGAAACGGATGTAACAAGAAGTTTTAGTAATTTTATATAACTTTGTTGGTGAAAAACACAAACGTAGATAAGATTCATTTAATACCTTGGATAAGTTCATTGTTTGGCTCGTGAATTTACAATATTCAATTTATTATAAATGTTTTGAAATGGAAAAGCAAGAAAGTAACTTTATTTGGCTTGGGCTTCTGTCGGCACTTGTGGTTCCGTCAGTTTGTACGCCGTTTCCACGAGCCTATCCCAGTTGTCTTCTACGTACTGTGGTGGTCCTCCTATCTTGGACACTGCCTGTGCCGCTTGTTCGATGGGAACCATCTCAATTGCGTCCCACGGGCAGACCTTGAGTTCGTAGGGGTTTGACTTCTTTCCGGGAATATGGACGCACAGTTGACACCCCACGCACCTGTCAAGGTCTATTTCGCACCAGCTCTGGAGTCCCTTGGCCTTGTCATGCTGGTGTAGTTTGATGATGCAGTCGACCGGACAGACTTCGATGCATGCCTCGCATCCGGTGCAGTTGTCGGCATCGATGACGGCCAATTCCTTGGGTATTTTCTTCCTCGGTGCTTGTTTCATCGTACCCCTGACGGTATTGTTGGCTGTATTCTAAACTGTCCTTTGAATGGCTTTCCTTGTTTCGGTGTATCAAACTTTTCCGCATATGATACGAGCCAGCCATATGTTCTTATTCTTTGATTAAAGTGGTATCTATCAGCGTTATCAGAGATTCCATGTAGTTTACTATCTGCATTGAATTCTTCTTCCGATGCATATCTCTTGCTACCAGAAAATTTTATTATTCCAGTTATCTCTCTATTTTCATTTTGCACATATAAAGGAACGTTTTTAAATCTTTCTGGTAGAGAGAATGTAGAGGTTTCTATCTTTTTAATGCCATCCAGCAAAAGTGTGGCCCACGGTTCTCTTATATAAATATTAAACTTTGGTTTGTTTTCGACTTCTTCAAAATATTGTTTAAAGTTTCTCATTATTTCTTAACCAACACACGTAGCCAATTGGCAATAGTTACATTTGCTTCTTTGTTTTACCCATTCTGCAAAGTTTGTTGTTTGTTTTTTAGGGTTGCTATCGATCATATTCTGTACGGCTAAATATGTGCTATGTGGCAACATATTCATTTGGTGCGTCATGACTTTTAGTCCTTCTGATCCCTTTTCTCCTTTTTCTACTTTAGCACTTGTGCCTACTAATCTAGGAGCTACTCCTTTTGCTCCTTTATCTGTTTTAGAACTTGTGCCTGTCATTGACATATTTTCTTTATTCAATTTTTCCCAATCTATATCCCTTACATCTTTTAGTTTGGATGCCCCTCTTTTGACTTCTGTGTCATAAAACGCTTTGCTTTTTAATCCTTCTTTACCATTAATTGCAATGTTGTTTTTTCTTAGTATGTATATAATTGTTTCTAAAACTATTGTATTTAGAGCAGGATCATTTGGATCGAATCTTGGGTTTAGTTTTGAGCCTGTTATTTTTACAAAAGTTTCTTTTGCTTGCTGAAAATTAGATTCATTTATTTCATTATTATAATTTTTTGAGAATTCCTGTAAATATTCAACACTAGGTATTTTTGTATTTTGTAAAACTCTTTCTGCGAATCCGCTATCGTATGATCCTAGTTCTTCCAATCTTCCTTTTGCTCTCAACCCAACAACATATCCTTCATTTTCTTCTAATCCAAAAGTTTTTCTATCTAGAAATCTTGCATCGGATAAGTCGCCATTTATTATTTTATATCCTTTGCCATGCCCATATCCATTTGGATAATAGAACTTTGGCATAGGAACCTGATTGGTTTTTCTTGTAGTGCTTATCCATATAGGAACTGCAACAGCCATGCCTTGTTCTAAAGCTTTTTCGACTTCATCTATATTGCCTTCTTTTAGGCTGAATGTGACATGATAGTTGCTTGGCAATTGTTTATTTACATATCGATCTTTGAATCCTGGCACTGCCGTATAGTCATAAAAGTGTAAGAAACCATTTCCTTGTGCTATATCTTTTGTTATTTTACTCCAAAGAACATTGAATATTGTATAAAAATTTACTTTATCCTGTGGCAGATCCGATTCTTCTATGGTATTTAGAACAAGTGGTTCTAAATAAGCATTTTTTTTATATTTTTTTGCATATTCTTTTCCTGAGTGGGTTCTGCTTTTATTATTTAATAAATTTATATAACCATTTATACTTTTTACGATATTTGGATTTAATTCAAACTTGTTAATATGATGAGATAGATCGGAGGTGCCGTTCAATCGTACAGCATAATGATCGTGAAAGAATTCATCAGGAGTTGTTTTATTTTTATTTTTGCTTAAATCAAATGCTAGTTCTGGTCTACAGCTATCAGCTAAGGTTTTTATAGCAGATTTCATATATTGCTCTATAGTTTTATTATAGAATATATTTTGATCTGTTTTATAGAGTTTGGTTTTTAAATATCCTCCAACTGTCTTGCTGCTTACTTGTGTTCCGCTGAGATGCAAGCATGTTACTGCACACCCACCAATTGCTTTAATGTTTTTAATTACTGTTACTGGTATTCTTATCTCTGTTTCTTCATATTTTCCATGGCGATTTGTTTCTGATGTTTTTTCTGGTCTTATTGTTATAAACCCGCCATTGTCTCCGATTGAAATAGGTTTGGCTCCTTTAGAGTGAATGCCTGTTAGCTGTTCTTCTTGTGGTATTAGTGGTGTAATTTTTCCTAGCTTTTCGTGATAAAAACCAACATTTTTAATTTTTGTTTGCAGCCCTATAATAAATGGATTTTGTTCTGACTGATTGTTCTTTATATATTGCTCTAATTCGGGAGGAACGTTTTCTAAAGAAATCATCCATACGACAGTAGCTCTAGGGCATACTGATTTACAAGTTTCTTGATCGGATAATATTGGTAGAGCATTTGCTTCTTTTAAAAACCAATATGAAAAGTTTAGTTTGTTCATTTTTTAATCTACAAGCTGTAAAATTACATATTATATAGCTACATAAGGTTATGATTAATTTCAAAGAATGGTTATTTATTGAGGCGGCTATAGGCGTTCAAAGCATTCAATATAATAATGCTGGGTATCCTAATTTTAGAATTAAGATTAAGAACAATGGTGCACAGTTGATGTTAGAACTTCTACAAGGTAGTAGTTATAAGTTTTCTGGCGATCTAATGAGCGATGTTTTTGGTGAATCTTCAATTTTAAATGGTTACAAGCTTTTTAGTTGGCATTCTGATTTAACCACTGGTGCTGGTTATGGTCCTTTATTTTATGATATTGCTCTTGAGATAGCGACCAAAAATGGTGGCTATCTGGCTTCTTCTACTCTTTTAAACAGATTGCAAAATGTTAAAGGAGCAAAAGAGAACAAAGGAACACTGGGTGGAGATGCAACGGATGCTGCTGAGTCGATTTACAGGTTTTATTATTATAAAAGATCAGATGTAGAAAAAGTTCAACCTAATATAATTTTAGGGAACGAAGAAGATCAAGCTAGGAAAGAATACTTATATGAACTTTATAGGAAGCAACCTACAGTTTTGAATAGTTTGATTCAAATGAATAAAAATGGAAAGCAACCTGTGCTTGTCAATGGAATGGGCGAAGCAATAGTAGACTTAAATTTTAATGTGCAAAAATAAGTTGTAAGACCCACTTTTAGTGGGACTGTTGGTTGGAGCGGTAGTTTATTTGTTCTTTCTTTTATACCTATTACTTTTTGCTATGATACTATGTTTTAATGGCTTTTTGATTATTTCCCTTACAGTTTTTATTTTTTGATATTCTTCTGTGCTAAACAACACCTTATCATTTAATCCACTCTCCAATAGTTTTTTCATAAAGTCACATCTGTAACTCTCAGTTCTACCAGAAAGATGAACAAAAAGAGCGTCTTTTATAGGATAAAAATATTCTAAACAATTGAGGACATATGGTTGATGTATAATGATTCTATCTAAATTCTCTGGTATAATTTTCTCAACCATTACCCTTTGCTCGTATGGGAATCTTCTCCACATTTTATCATTGCGTAGATCCCAGATATCTGACTCAATTTTAATTGCTTCCTGACTTACAAATTTAACTCCTGTATTAACTTTGTTTTTGGTTTGTATTTCGTATTGGAAGCGCCACACAGAAGGATAGGCTCTTTCTGGCCTTTCATAAAACAAATGGTACAGTATATTGTTGTCTGATAAATCAATCGTTTCTTCTATTCTAAGATCCATGCGATTTACAAAAACATCTGTATCGAGCCATAAAAACCATTTTGCATCAGGGAACCTTAATGCTGCTCTTTTTAGTATTTCGCACCTTCTATAGTGCAATTGATGAACCTCTTTTTCAAGCGGTTCGAGATCATCATAATAAAAATCATAATCATGTAAAGCACAATAATGATCAATAGTTTTTCTAGTGTTAACCGCAAATTCCACATCAAGCGGCCAATGCCCACTAACCAATACAATATCGCCTTTTTTATACATACCACTATATATGATTATGCACCCCAACACCCTAAAGATGCTTGACTACGGTTACGATCATGACAGACAAGCCAATAATTGTAATTCAAAATACTTCTTATCATTTTGAAACAACTTTATCTATTTATCAAAGTCTTTTTTCTATGGGGTTGAATGTTTATCTGCATCGTTGTGCTTCAAATTTATTTGATCAAATAAATTTTTTAAAAGAAATAAACATACGACTCACAAACTCCAAAATAATAAAAGAGGCGTGCTGTGGCTTTGTAGTATCTGCCTATCCAAGTCCAGAATCTACAATATCAATTCCAAATTCACAATCGATCATTTTCAGAAGACTGCAGAATAGGTTGATTTATATATCTCATAGATTCAAATACGAATCAGACTATACTCTCCCAGAAAAAATTATTACTAAAGATAATAGCATTTGTTTGTCTCCAATAGCAGCTCAAATAGGTTTAGATTATTTCAATCCAATTGAAATGCCTATGAGGGAACGACATGTAAATCTAAATAATATATTTAAATTGACTGCTCAGCATCATTTTGCTTCAAACGCAAGAGACTTTGGAACAATTTCAAAGATGCTTGAACATTCAAAATTGAAAAATTTTAAAATAAATCTTTTGGGCACAAGTCCAATTAGTGTTTTAGACAAACTTGAAAAAGAATCATTAAGCCGAATTGATGCTCACGATAGTGTATCAGAAAAAAAATTCTACGATATAATGAATCAAAATACAAATTTCTTACTTTGTCTTATAGATGACAAAACTTCTAACCAGACATATATTAAAGAAAGATATAGTACAAATTTCATTCATTCTAGTGTTTTCAATAAGCCGGTGTTTTGTCATGAGTGCTTTGAGAAAATATATGAGATACCTGGAATTTACTACAACGAAAACAACCTTGTTGAAAAATTTGAAGAGCTTTTAAACTTAAGTGAAAAAGAATATTATAACTTAGTTGAAAAATTTGATTTATTTAAGAAGAAAAAGAAGGAACACAACAATATGGTTTTAAACAAAAAAATATCTTATTTTTGTTAGATTCATGAATTTGGCAAAATTCTATGAACTTTTTGTTCCAAGATCTTGTCTATTGCTTCTAAATTTTCTGTATTACAAAAATAAGAAGACCATTATGAAATTTTGGTCCGTCATGCCTGCCATCTGTCAAGTGCCACTCCTTAAGCACTCTCATCCTATCGCCAGCGTTCTTTAATCCCTGCCGAGTGCCAGTGATTACCGGAATCCAATCCGCATCATCGACTATAATATAAGGTTATGATTAATTTCAAAGAATGGTTATTTATTGAGGCGTTCAAAGCATTCAATATAATAATGCTGGGTATCCTAATTTTAGAATTAAGATTAAGAACAATGGTGCACAGTTGATGTTAGAATAAAAATGGAAAGCAACCGGTGCTGGTCAATGGAATGGGCGAAACAATAGTAGACTTAAATTTTAATGCGCAAAAATAAGGTGTTGCTAAACTTCCGGGCATCTGCCAATACCAGTGGTTTCAGAAAAACCAATATCAGATTAACCATTTCCATTTGGCAAAAAAGTATATCTGGGATTGCATTCTATGAACTTTTGGTTTATTCCAAGATCTTCAGTTCCTTCATACAGAGGCTGATAAACAGCACTATAGTTATGCTGGGTTATTAAAATGGCTATTATCTTGTCTATTGCTTCTAAATTAAAATGATGGAATTCTAAAAAAACAATTGGTTTTTGTAGTAGTGTTTCTTGTAATCCTTCTAAAACGCTATCTTCGTGACCTTCTACATCTATTTTTATTACGCCCACTTTATTGCCATTAATTATAGAATCGCCTGTTTTGCATGGTATGGTTATTGTGGGTTCATTATTTGATACTATATAATGTTCCCACTCCTGTTTAGCTCCCAACTGTCCTGTGAAATTAGATAAAGCAAAACAGCAAACTTCAATACGGGATTGCCAGTTATTTAAAACAATGTTTCTATTCAATTCATCACAAGCTGAAGGACATGGTTCAATAGCTTTAACAATGCTGTTTGGATTCATGGCGGCAAAAACCATAGAGAACACTCCATAGAGAGCACCAACATCTAATAAGTAAGATTGTCCACGAGCATAGTTGATAAAAGCATCCATTTCTTGAGCCATTTCAGGACATCTATAGCAAAAAAATTCATATGCAAATCGGCTTTCAGGCGTTACAAAAATAGTTATATTTTCACGTATGCATATTTGATCACTTCCTAATCCTATTTGTCTTTTATCATGTTTGAGTTTAAGTTCATCTACAGTTGGTAAAATTAATTTCATGCGTGTATTACCTTACTTAAAAGACCATTTTTTAACATCCAAACAAGAACCATATGAAGCACACCGTCTGATTTTCCTCCTCCATTAGCATGAAAAACACAAGGTTCAGAATCTGTTAATATATTTTTTATAGTATTGCCAAATTCAAATTCACTTGAAGGTATTCCATGCAATGTTTGACATATATTGGCTTTAGTATCTAGCTCTATTTTTACAGGCTGATTACAAAAAGCTTCTTGAAAATCAGCCTGATCGTTGGTGTGGTGCCAGACTCCATCATCTTTGATGTAATCATCAACTATATTTTCAAGATGCATAGATCTCAATAAATTCAAAATAGATTCTGTTTCTCCAATCAAGAAACCAGAATTTAAAAATCTATAAGGAGCAGAAGTGCTTTCAGGATATTTATCTGTATAAAACGGAGTTAAATCAGTTCTCGGCCACAAGGCTTTTTCAGCATTAAATACAATAGAAGCATTAAAATGTAAATATTTTTCTAATATTTCTTCTGGTGTTTTCAAAAAAACAATATCCCAACAATCTGAAAAAATCATATATTTATCTTTTACACCACCAGATTCAAGATAGGCTTGAAGCATTTTTGGTTTTGATGCCAGACCCTTAAATTCTCCTTTTAAAATTACTGGATCAATACCTTGCTTATTACATGAATCAAAAAATTCATCATAGCAATAGTAGTTTTCTTTTGGGCGACGATTTGAAACTGTTAGTACTGGTATCATTTTTTTATATAATCCTAGAAAATAAAATATCTTTCTGAATTAAATACCTTTCAATTGGGTGTAATATTTCTTCAATTTCTATGCTTGGATAAAATCCAATTTTATTCATATAAGATAAAACTTCTTCATTTGTTGGAGAGCCAATATTATATGGTTTGGAATTGGCTGCTGGTACTTCTAAAAGAATATGTTTGGCTTTTGAAACAATTTCTTCTCCTCCTCGAAGAATATCTATTTCAGATCCTTGTACATCTAATTTTATAAAATCAAATGACTTGCTTTCATTTTTATATAATTCATTAAGTGTTGTTGTTTGCCGTTTCGATTGGATAAGATTTTCGGTGCTATACCAAGGAGTATCTTCCAGATAAAGCGAATCCCCTGTAGATGTTCCACCGCAAGACCTTTGGTAAAAGATAGCATCTTTTACTGCATCGGACAATAAGGTTATCATAAAAGGAAATCCTGTTTCTTTTAACATGGGTTCGCAAACAGGATTTCCTTCTATCATGAAAATAGAGGCATTGGGCCAAATAGAATGGCATTCTTTAGAAAAATAACCACAATTAGCCCCTATGTCGAGAATAGATAATGGATCAATATGGGAAATTTTAGATAATGCACTCATGAAAACTTTCAATATTAGATTGCTGCGACTTTATGTATACCAAAGATCGCATAAATTAGAAAGAATCATTACCTAAAACGTTATTGCCTAATTCGCCGTCCACTCGAAATTCCATCTATAGCGGCTCTCTCGGGCGGGGTTAATTACGTTTAACTAGACGTTTCAAAGGAAACAGATGTGTCGCGTTTAGCGACATGAGGAATAAACGTGTTGCAAAACTTCGTTTTTAGCGACAATAGCCTTTGAAAGAAGTTACACTAATATCGCATCTTTTTTCGTGTTCATCATAAACGTATTTTAATTTTCTATTGATTGTTTTTTCAATTTTTTTGAGTAATTTTTTTGTAATTTTTTCTCCGCAATACATTTTATTTTCAACTATTCTTGCTCTTCTTTGGCAATAAGGCAAGTTAATTATTGATTTGTTTATTTTGTATTTTTTTGTAACTATTTTACACACAATTTTTTCCCAATATTGTGTGTGTCCATATTCTTTTCTAGAAAACAATATTGTATCATCGTCTAATATGTAAACCGCCAAGCCACCATCTGGGTCATTATTCTTCACTTCCAGCCTCATTGATTTCGGAGAGCATTTCAAAATAAGGCTTTATTTTATCACTTCCCTTGATAGCGAACGCAAGCATTTTATTGTGTAAAGTTGATGTTAGTTTGCCTTTTATAACATCTACTGCGTATTCTGTTAATAGGCTTTCATTTTTTGAAATAGACTTTTCACCTTTTTCCCAACGACCTTTTACAACATACTTAGCATATTCCAATGATGTCTTAGAGCTTTTAGATATTTTATTTTCTGCTTCTAGCCATCTGCCTTTTAATACGTTCTGTGCGTACCAAAAAAGTTTTTTGTGATTGTAGGTACTATTCAAAAGCTTATTTTCAAAATTAATATTTCTTGATGTAATTTGATTTACAACATCCAGAACAGTCATATTAGGATCAAATCGTGTTGATAGTTTTTTTGCAAGGTTGGCGTATTCTTCATAAGCAAAAGAAAAATATTCATAATATTTTTCACTATTTAAAATAGTTTCCTCTGCTTCTGGGAAGGCACAAAAAAGTACTTGAGTTGCATAGGTGCATGAGCTTTCTGGGCATTTAGCGATAATTGACTCGCCTTCTTTCCACCGTCCAGCGATGACCGTCTGTGCGTATAAAAGAGCATTGAATGAAGATAGTTTTATATATGGTTCTGCCTCCTTCCACCTATCCTTTATTACCATTTGAGCATATCGACAAATATATTGTGCAGTTTCTTGTTCTTGATCATTTTCTTCCGCCAGCCTAATCAAAGCTTCTTCTCCTTCTTTCCATCTACCTTTCACCACATAAAAAGCGTACTCCAGAATCGCCTCTTCTGAACGAAGTATAATATTTTCTTTTTCTTTCCATCTATTTTTTAAAACCATACGAGCGTATTGTGAAACATGCTCGGGATCAACAAGGATTTCTTCCCCCTCTTTCCATCTTTTTTTCAATACAAACTGTGCATAATCTACAATGCTGTCTTGATATGCTGGATTTTCTAGCAATATATTTTCCAAAAGATTCCATCTGCCTCTTATGCATTCTTTGCAGTAGTTTAAAACAGAGTAAATAGATCTTGGAGTAGTCTTTTCTAAAATATATGGCTCTGCTTCGATCCACCTCTTACCTGTTGCCCTAGATACAGCAATAGACATATCAGGCTGCTTAACTGCCAACTCTAATAATTCTGGCTTGATAGGTGTGCGACGGTTTCGCAGTTCAGTTACTGCGGTCCAGAATAAATCTTGTTGTGTCATATTCTATAGTCCCAATTAACAATGCTTCTATTAGATGCCTGACCGATCCAGTATGGTTTTTCTAATCTTCCTTCTAAATAACTGCAATATTTAAAATATTGTATAGTCCAATGATCATCTGTGTCTTCGATTGCTTTTGATAGCATTATATTGTGCATCTTATTAGGAAGTTTTTTCCCAACAAAACAGTTTAGAACATCAGAAAGATAAGCACAAACATAATATGAGCTTTTTGATATGGCTGGTTCGCCTTTTCTAAAACGACCTCTCAATATGCTTTTTGCATACAACACAGATAAGTTTGATTGTGTAGATATGGATTTTTCTCCCATTTCAAATCTGGAGTTCTGTGACAAGGCATAATTTATAGACGCTGTTGGGTCTAATGCGATATTTTTTAACTGTTCGTTTTGTTTTTTAATCATGCAGCGATTTTCTCTTGTACAAAAGAAATATTTCTCTTGCTCAATTCTTTAATGCCAGCTTCGGTAATGACGTAGCCCTTTCTACAAACAGAAATCATTGCTGGTTGATCTTCTGTTTCAGTCAGCAGCCACGGCAAAATATTTTTTTCTACCTCTTCATCTTTTCTACCAACTACAATGCTCATTCTGTTCCTTGCAATTGGTCCTTGTCCCAAAGCCTTTAAAACTTTAAGGTGCAACTCATGCATACCGAACGCATCAATCCCTTCGTCATCAGCAACTTGCTTCGCAATTTCTTCCCAGCTTTTAGAAGGATGCATCTCTTTGACCATTCTCATGTAGCGAGTGAATTCTAACGCTTTGCGAGGAACTCTGCTGTTGTAATAGCTTACGAGTTCACAAACAGATTCGGAAAGGTCTGGATTGTTCATTTTCACTATTCTCGCTATATCTGCTTTGCCTAAGTATTGCAGCATGATAGAAGAGAATCTTGTGCGAAATGCATCAAACAACTTTCCTTCGTCTGTTGTTGCGATCATCCACGTTACGTTATGGCAATCAACGGCAATTCCCTCTTCGGTAATCATAATGCTGTCTTTGTACTCTGTCGCCTTTAGAAGTCCGTTTACGACCCCTTTAGACAAGGCATGGACTTCATCAATAAAGATGACGATAGGTGGCAGCATATAAGTGTTGTCGATATCTACAAGAGGAGTGTCTGTAGATTGTAGACCAACACGAACGAACTCCAGTATGTCCCTTACACATTGAACGCTTTTGGGGCTAATCTCAATAAGAGGAAGATCAACTGCTTCTGCATAGATTCTAGCAATCGTTGTTTTCCCACTGCTTGCTGGTCCAAATATTGAAAATGCCAAGTCTCTTTGAACATGGTTGTCTTTTCCAAGAGCACTATAGACTGCCGCCTGTAGCTTTCTAATAGCTTTGTCGTTTCCAACAAACTTGCTAAATGGGCTATTTGGGTTGTTTCGATCAATTAGCTTGAGTTTTTCTTCACGAGAAGGAGCAGGCAGCTTTTGATCATGCCTATCCCCAAAAAACACTACTTCGCCTTGTGGTATCATATAAAATCTCCTTGTTGCTTAATAAGGTACAATTAAATTCTGGAATCCGAGCGTTATTCAGGCATTCTAGCGTTATTCTGGAATCCTAGCGTTATTCAGGCATTCTATAGCCATTCATAGCCATTCTAGCCCTACAGAGCCATTCTAGCCCTACAGAGCCATTCTGCGTTATTTCCTCATTATAGCATCATTATGGCATCATAGCAATCCTATAGCCTTATTCTGGCATTTTAGCAATCATATTCTTGACTTTTAGCTTTATTCTGGCATTTTCGAGTCTAGCCCAATAAGGTACAATTAAATTCCAAAATGTGATCATGCGATCAATTCCCCGAACGCAAACCAAATTGCCGGAGAAATAAGGGAAAAATACGATAGTGCTTTAATTCCTAAAGATGATATATATTAAAGTCTATTCAAAACGAGGAAATATTATGCATCATTGGAAATCCGAAACGATTCATGGGATCGAAACAATATACGATAATAAAAAATACAGACCATATGCGAATGCTATAGATGATGGGGAAATAAATAATTTCTCTCAAGATCTCCATGGTTTATTACGAAATTTGGCATCTATAATGATTACGGAATTTGAAATTAAAAACATGGGACATTCTCCAACTGCTAGATCCCACGTTGAAGAGAAATTAAGGAAAATATTAGAAATGGCTGCTGTCGGGGGCAAAACACTTTGATAAATCAATTAATTGAGAAAATACAAAGCACATACGATGAAAACGAACTAAGAGAAATCTTAGGCGAGATAATGAAGTATGTAAATCAAGCATCTGAAACATATAAGAATGTAAATAAAGATCCAAATGCGAACAACATAGAGCTTGCGAAGCAATTGTTAATCGATATTAATTCTGGTGTCTTCTCTCAATTGCATCAAGCTTTAAGACCTGTTCAACAAAGGTATGAAGCAGATAAAGATAAGATTTTTTACAATCTAATAAACACATTGATTCATAGTGATTTTACACAAAAACAAATTCAGAATTTGCAGTTATCCACACAAAGTAGTGTGCCAGCAAGATCATCTGGCTTCCGCTCAGAAGTAGATCAAAAAGGATTAGATGAACATTTGAAAAGCTCGATCTACAACACGCCAGATGCGAGAAGTAAAACATTAAAAGTTTTAAGAGAAGTATTGCAAAACGCAGTAGACGCTACTGATCCTAAACAACATCCTGATATTGTTCAAAGACCAAATTACCAACCAAGTATAAAGATAACGACAAAAGAATACAATAGAAAATACATGGATCTCATCATAGAAGATCATGGAATAGGAATGGATTGGAAGACAATATCTGAGAAGTTTTTGGTTTTATTTCAAAGTGGAAAACAATCTAGTGCTGGTGCAGCAGGAGGATTTGGTATAGCTAAAGCCCTAATCCAAAACACGCCAGAACATGGATGGAGCATAGATACTAACGGAATACATTCAAATAGATTTCATAAAAACATATATTTTGGAACACATGCGGAAGATAATTACGAGCACCCACACAGCAAAATAAAGAAAATACAAGATGGAACAATCTTAACGCTGTATGGTCTTCCCTTTATAGACGTCTATGATATTCGTGATATTTGTCAAATATACGGGATAAATGGTCGTGTTAAAATAATTTTTAACAATACAGAAGTAATACCAAAATTCACAATAGACTCTGCACAGGTATCATCTTTCGATGGAGATAATCTAGAAAATTTAGCAAAAACAGCAGCAGGAGATGGAGATTCAGAAGTTGCTAATAGAATTTTGAACAAATTTAAAGATGGAATATCAAAGAAAGTAAATGATGTAACAGATTTAGATACCACAGAAACAAAAATAAAATTTCTCACTAGAAAAAGTGCTTGGTTCGGCAAATTATATGTCATGGTGAATGGGCAATATCAATTTGATGAGCAGTCTAATATAGACAAACTAGATGTTATCTGTTATATAGAAACAACAGCAAGACCAAGTAGCGAACAATACCCACTAGATCCTGGCCGTGCATATGTAAGAGACCCTCTAGGGGCAAAAATAAGATCTGTTGTTAACGCTATCGCAGAATTCACATCAGAGATTTCAAAAGACGATCTGCTTAAACACGGAGTAGACGCTTTGATGATGAACTCAGAACAAGAACCAATGAAAACCAAAATAGCAGGGTTTGTTGGAAGAGAAGATAAAATGTACGATGCCCTTGCAGCGAATCTTAGTCAAACAATGGAGCTAACTCAAGAACAACGAGAGGAGTCTGCTAGGAGAAGTTTGGAAAAACTTTTTGATAAAGGAACCGCAGGACAGGAAACAAGCCCTCAACAAAAAGAGGTTATAAGGCTCCTTTCTAAAGAGCTAGTAGCAAATAATGAATCTAGAGTAGATACCAAAGAAATAAGAAAAATTATAGAAGGCTTGACAACACCTGCAACCGTAATGGTTCAAAAAAACTTTGTTGCAAAAGATTGGGCAAGAGATAATGTAGATACAACATCTTGCATTTTAATCTTATGGCAAAGAGTGCTAAGAATAGTATTAGACAAATTGTCTTCAACAAGAAGATTCGGATCTCTAATAAAAGAAAAAGATTTCATACCAGGCATCATATACTCAGACGAATGCCTAGGATTATACATGCCAGCATCCCCTGATTTCGGAAGACCATATCCTAGCGTTTCAATAAATCCAATGACAGTTGCTGCCACACTTGAGCCTGTTCTTTTTGGGAAGAAAATATCAATGCAAGAAAGTCCCGCTTTTGAAACATCTGCAAGGGATGGAGAAGAAGATGAAGGTGAAGATGAAGAAGCGACGGCAGACACACCTACAAATCGAGCAACAAAACTATTGTGGCACATAGCAACACATGAATTGTGTCATCTTTTGTATCCAGATTCTGGCTCGTCTAATAGTGAATTCCACAACAATATAACATATTTGGAAATTGCAACTAATGATACACAAAATAGAATAAGAGAAGAAGTAAAAGAATTCATGAAAGAATTAAGAAAAAGCAGTAAATCTCTTATCAATGCCATAGCAAAAGAAAAATCAAAGAAAACAAAAAGTGTTAAACTAGAAACTTTTGAAACATTTTTGAAAAGAAAAACACCAAAACCCGTAACAAAAAAAATAAAACACGAACAAATTAAAACAGTAGACTTAAGCGATATGAACTTTCAACATTGGATGACATACGAAGAAAGTAATTTATGCGAAACCCAAATACGCATAGAAGATATTCTTCCCGATAAAAATAACATGGAAGTCGCAGTAGATTCCATCAGAAAAGGAATGGACAGCAGCGACAGCAAACCACTCAAAGTCTATAAATTAAAAAACAATAAAAAAAAATATGTCCTAGGTGATGGACATCATAGATTACTTCAATCGATCCTAGCTGGCAACAAATCCATTGATTGCACTATAGATAAAACAGAATTATCTGGTAATAGCACTATACAATTAGATCCTATGGCTGATGGCGATTTTTATGGTTTAGATCAAAGCCTCGAAAATGGTTGGCTTCTAAAACGTTTAGCATGAACTACCCACCATTCAGGTTGCCAAAGTACAATTTTTGTAAGATTAATTGGATTTAAAATCAATGAATTGGATGACACCGTTATTAGCCTTGAGTGGAATTGCTGTTGGCACATGGGCAATCATTAGATATTTTGTCTTAGTAGAAATACGAATTGACAATAATACATTTAGAACTATTTATGATATTTGCAAAAATGAAAACAAATTTATTATTGACGAAGAGTTTTTTACCGAGATAAGACACCCTGTAATTTATAGAGCTTTTTGTTTCAATAAAAATTTCCCATGGTTTTACATTAGTCATTACGAGAGATTGCTTCAAGCCGGATTTCAAGGCAAGGATTTAGTTACTTCGATAATGTGCACTCGCTGGAATTACAAAAATATAAAAACTTTTTTAGAAGTCAGCATTAAGGAATTACAAATTAATTTGTTCGGTGTACCAGTTAGAATAGCGACTCCATGGAACACAGATAAAATTGGAGCAATCAAAACCGCCAATGATCCTATATTTCCAGAAAGTTTATGGAAAGATTTTGATGATGAAATAGGAACTATATTGCTAAACAACTCTAAAACAGGAGCTATTTTGTATGGAGAACCCGGCAATGGAAAAACTTCTTATGTAAAATATCTTGCAGTAAAACATAATTTACCAATAACAATTATAACATTCGTTCCTGAGTTTACGAATATAGACATTATGTTCATGTTTTCTCAGATATCATCAGGTACGATTGTTCTTTTAGAAGACTTTGATAATTACTTTGATGGTAGAAAGTGTATCATAGGAGAGGGAAACAATGGAAGTAACAATATGGGAATTAAGTTCACATTTGATGTAATTCTTAATTGTTTAGATGGCGTATATAATTCTTATGAAAAAGTTATTTTCATATTGACTGCAAATAAAATTGAAAAAGTAGACGAGGCATTAAGAAGCAGACCGAGCAGGTTTAAATATGTTAAATGCTTCTCAAACCCAAATTTGGAATTAAAAACAAAATTAATAGAAGAATGGGCGGAAACTGCTGGTGATTTGAACTTAGATCAAATTCTTAGATTAAAAGAATTCAAACAACTCGGATTTAGTCTAGAAGAATCAAAAAAGAAAATGGATATTAAAATTTGATCTTGACAAAGTATGCATTGATCATTAAAAAAGAAAAATGAAAATAGCAACAATTATTAATTACTGCACGAATGATTATAGATTTATTAAGAACTGTATAGACGCAGTATTGCCGTTCTCTTCTCAAGTGTTAGTACCAGTAGCTGATCATTTCTTCGATAATACGCCTGAAGACTTGAATCTAATTAAACTGTCCTGCGAAGAGAATGAAGGTGCAGAGTTTTTAGGTTACGAGTATACACATGATGAAAAAACGCCACCAATAAAGTGGCATAATACTTCTAGATCAATAGGTGCAGCTAATTTAGCGGATGATATTGATTGGGTATTATTCTTAGATTCGGATGAAATAGTAAATACTGAGTTGTTCACTAAATGGCTAGCGGACACAACAACATTAAAATTTAATATATTCGACTCGTTTAAACTCGCTAATTATTGGTATTGGCGTGAACCAATATATAGAGCAAAAGAAATTGAAGACAGTGCGGTTTTAATACGTAGATCTTCAATCAATATTGATGTAAATAACATGTGTCTGGAGCGCGAACAATTTCAATTTCAAAACACACCAAGAAATGTTACGCACGATGATCAACCAATGATTCACCATTATTCTTGGGTTAGAACCAAAGAACAAATGCTAAGAAAAGTTAAAAGTTGGTCACATACTCATGAACGAGATTGGGCTTCATTAGTTGAAGAAGAATTTAGTCGTGATTTTAATGGTGCATGTTTTGTTAAAACATATGAGTTTGAAAAGGTCGAGGCGTATTTTAATAAGGTTTCCAAACCAAGAATTCTTAGTGGAACGGACATTCATACCAGCTATCCATGTGATAGCAACAATTCTGATGCCACCAGTTTATTTAAAACGAAGTACCCTGTGCTTGGGCATAATAATAAACCTAAGTATATTTGTTACAATGAATTTAACCAAAGAGTTTGTTTTTTTACTAGGTCTATGAATGATTTTTTGTATGATAAAATGCGTAGTTTGTACAAATCAGATTTTGATTTTGTGAGAATGGATCATAGTTGGGAAATCCCTGTTGGTGCTGCTCACCTAGATACCTTTCTACGCAAAGGACAAAAAGTTTCGAATGGATTATCCTGTGGAAGTTCATTATATCTTTATTCAATTTGTGAATGCCCAAATTTTGATTGGGTAATTAATCTTGATGAAGACTTTTTTGTATTTGATGAAGAAAAAATTATTTCCTTACTAAAGCATATGATTAAAAATGAAATAGATTATTGCGGTGTTTCAGATGGAGGACAAGTACGGCATAGAACGGGAAGCCCTTTAGTAGTTAATCCTTTTTTTAATATTTTTAATACTAAAAAAATAAGAAATCTTTTTAGTATAGAGCAAGAAGACTTCAACAAATGCAAAAAAGAATCAGAAGAAAACACAGTACAATTTGCAACAATTCCTGATGTGAATAGTTTTAAAAATAAAATATCATGTGAATACGTTTATAAAGATTATATGTTCAAATATATGCCAAAAAACTTAAAAGAAGGATATTCTTGGACAAATTCAGAGAACAGTGAAACATATTACCAATTTTTTAATTGGTTGTTATGCAAAGGACTCAAGCCTCTTTATTTAGAATGTTACGAATTTAAAGATGAAGTTTCTTCTATTGTTAAAAATCATAATAATGAAGAAATTGGAATTCACACATGGGGATCTAGATTTTATGGACAAAGTAGATACCATACAAAAAGAATAGATGAAGCATATGAATATGCACTAAGTCTAAATAGCAAAGTTATTCAGGAATCCAAAAAATAAAGTCATTTTTTTCTTCATCAAAAGCACTTTCTATAGCACCATCATTAGATAGTTTGTTTAATATATTGCTAACCATTCTGGTGTTAAAAGATTCAATTATTTTAAATAATATTTTGTTATTTAAATAATACTCTACTTTTTTTGTTTTTTTATTTTTTTTTGTCTTTGCATGTTGTTTTGTTATTAACAAACAGTCTTCTAACGGCAAAATTTGATTTATTTCTTTTAGGTCAACTTCAGATATAACAGTATCTAATTGCGTTATTGTTTGTGACGAGGATTCTGCGAATATTTTAAAAACCAAAACTCGAGCAGCACTTACAAACTGGTTAAAGTCTTCGATAAAAAATTCATCAGGTTTCACAGTCTTCCTTTACATTAGCATCTACACTTCCAAACCCTCAGGGCTGCATTGATCTTGCTGTTGGGATCATTGGCGGTTTTCGATGAAGTGTTCTTCTTCTTGTGCCCACACATTCTAGCACAAAAAGATTTTCTTCTAGCTTTTGTCTTTTCAGACATTTTGCTTACTCCGCCCATTTTTTCCGCTTCACGTTTGGTTTCTATGCCTGCATGGATTCCTAATTTTTTGGCATAGGACGGCTTAAGTCCACCTTCTGGGTGGTTCTTTTCTTTATTAAAGTTTTTAAATGGTTTTTTTCCTTCTTGAATGAAAAACCAGTCTTTAAAATTTTTCAAATTTAACTCCTATTGATTTTCAAAAGCATCTCTGTTTTGATTTGCTTTTGTTCTTAATCTTTTTGGTCTGCTATCAAAAGATGTATTCTTTCTGCCGCCTGCTCGCCGTTCTTTAGCCGGTCCTTCTGGCATTTTTGTTTGTGTTTTTTCATTTCTTTTATTTTCTTTTAGAGAATACCAGTCTTTAAATTTTTGCATAGCTATCCTTTCTAACAAACTATTTAGTTGGTTTCGTAAGAAAAATGATATTTGACAATTATATTCAATTTTGTTATATTAAAAACTATGAAAATAGAGGTATTTTTAAGACAAAGCTTCAATACTGAAGGAAAATCAGTTTCCAACAATATTAGACCGCACTGGTTTAAAAAACAAAAAGCATTTAACAATTTTAAATCTACAATAAATTTAAAACTGGCTAATTACACAATAGTTTATGACGAGTTTTTGGGACCTATTAATAAAACGTTTTTGTCTAATGAATCCAAAGTTAAAATTATAAAAGCAGGAACGGAAGAAAAAAGCTTCTCAAAAACACTAGAGATTGTAGAGTCTGAGCACTTCGATGACAACACAATTATATATTTTATTGAAGATGATTATATTCATAGAGAAAATTGGTGTGAAGTCTTGTTAGAAGCATTCATGTTGCCAATTCACTATGTTTCTCTATATGATAATTTAGATAAATACTTGCATTACAATGACTTAAAATCAACAATATATCACACTGAATCCGTACACTGGAGAACGGTCCCATCAACATGTAATTCTTATGCATCCAAAATGAAACAACTTAAAGAAGATATAACCATTCACAAACACTTTAGTTCTGACTCTGATTGTGGAGTGTCCAGAGATCATCAAAAATTTTTATATTTGGGAAGTAGTGGGAAAGTATTAATTACACCAATACCTGGTTACTCTACACATTGTAATGAGTACATGAGTCCAACTATTGATTGGAGCAAACTATCACTTTGCGGAGAGGCACCAATTTAGGATTACTAATATGATAGCTAAGAAGAAAAGTATCGGACCCAAAAGAGAGTCTAGACCCAAGTGGTCAGACGTTGAGATAGAAAACATACTCAGCACAGTAACAAATAGAACAAAAAACGCCATCAGAGGAAAGAAGAATAGACTCGGTTTAAGAACAAAAAGAAAGGCTAGAGATAAGTGGTCAAAAGAAAACGTTCAAAAACTACAAGAATTCAAAAAACAAGGTCTATCTGCACAACGGATACATTTATTGGGATTATTCAAACAGTCTAAAAATGCAATACAAAAGAAACTTTGCAGAATACAGTTAGTTAAAAAAAATATCATATCCATATTCCCAATGGAAATAAAGCAAAAATTTATTAGATTCCTTATTAATCAATGGGCAGGAAAGACTCCAAGCGATCTTATGGAGATTTGGAATAAAGAAAATTTTAAACATATGACGAATAAAAGAAGAGTGGCAGCATACTTATCTAAATTAAACATTAAAATAAGTTGTTGGGAAGTACAGAAAATTAATAATCTTCGTAAAAAAGAACTTAATATATGCACATCTACTACTCATGACACACCAAACATAAGAATGGAAAAAATCCGCAAAGAAAGAATTGAACTGATGAAAGAAAGAATGGAAAAAAGCATTAACATTTGGACAGGTCTAGTGGAAGAATCACAGGAATAATAATATGAATGTATCTATTTTTTCTCTTTACTGGGACAACATTGACGAACGAGTAGTAAAGCATCAAAAGAATATTATGGATCAACATAATATTGTAATACAACAGCACAGAATTAATGAAATTGATCATGGCGAGTGGATGGATTGGGTTATTAAACGCAACAACGGATTAATACTGTTTATGGACATAGATTGTATAATTACAAATAAATATAAAGCTATAAAATATATTACAATGGCAGGTGACGGAACTTTAGTTGGAAACATTCAGTGTACATCTCATATGGGTCCAGAAATAGCTAAAAAAGAATTTGCGGGTCCATCATTCCTATGCGTACACAAAGAACAGTGGATTAACTTAAAATCACCTTCTTTTATGGCATCTCCTTATGGTGATGTAGCACAACTAGTAACTGATACTTGGAAACAATCTAACGTTTCTGTAAAATATCTTCCTGTAACCAATTGCGAACAACCAAAGTGGACTACATACGAGTCAAAGCAGTCATATGGAATAGGAACAACTTATGGGGAATGTGTTTATCATCTGTTTGAATCATGCACAAATTATAATATTGATATGTTTTTAAGAAAAAATATTTCTCAAGAAACGCATTAGGTTTAAATTATATGAAAATTTGTGCAATGATAACAAGTGTTAATTATTCAAAAAAACTTGAATATGTTCTTAAAAAAGTAAGACACACATTTGATCATTGCTTAATAGCTACTAATTATCAAGATGAAGATACAATTAAAGTTGCGAAAAAAAACAACTGCGAACTTGTATTTGTTAACTTTGGAGTTAAATTCAATAGAGGGCTTGCAATACACAATATGCAAAAGATGGCATATCAAAGATTTGGTACTGAGTGGGCCCATTTGATTTTAGACGCAGACACAGTGCCTCCAGACGAATGGAAACCTAAGGAAATAGCTGAAGATACATTGTATGGGTGTTCACGCATTCTTTTCGAATGTTTAAAAGATTTCGATAACAATGAATTTGGTATCATAGGCACTTCACAAAATGAAATCATTGGGTTTTTTCAGCTTTACAAAGCTTCAAAAGAATATTTTTATAACATTTATCATACTACAGCAGATCTTTCAGACATTGCTTTTTCCGGATTATTTAAAAACAAAATAGTACTACCTATATTTTGTAAAGGACTTGGAACAAGATCAACTTGGGATGGAATTGTTTACAATGATTTTGATTTCAACATATAGAAAACAACATGATAGAAATATTAAATTATAAAAATAAAATATACCCAAATTTTCAAAGAATAGGGAATGCTGCACAGTTCGCAATTCCCTATGCACTACATGTCTGTAAAGGCAAGGGAGTGGACGTAGGGTGCAATAAAATTGAATGGGCGTTCCCAGAAGCAATAATTGTAGAGCCGCTAATAAATGAATTTGATGCTTTAAACTTTCCAGAAGATGCAAACAACTTAGATTATATATTTAGTTCACATTGTCTAGAACACTTATCTGATTGGGTTACTACCCTAGATTATTGGAAAACAAGGATTAATAACGATGGAGTGATATTTTTATATCTTCCTGATTACTCTCAAACATATTGGCGACCATGGAATAATAGGAAGCACATTAATATTTTGAGCCCAAAAATTATGAAGGACTATTTTGAAGATAGAAACTTCACTAAAATATTCACATCAGAAATTGATTTAAACAATTCTTTCATGGTAATGGCACAAAAAAATTGAGGCAAAATATGAGATTAAATTATTGGAGTTGTTCTAAATTTTCCGATTTAATTAGAGGCTCAAAAAAGCCTTTTGCTTTAGAGCTTGGACAATGGGATGATTGGGCTAAAGAGCAGAAAAGTAAAAGCCCAATTAGATTTTGGATGGCAGAGGAAGGTTTGTCCAAACTGCAAGACTTCGTAATGTTCCCATCTGATGTTTACAAAGCAACTAAAAACTATATTCACAAACGATGGATAATTAAAACTCACTATCTTAAAACAGGGCTTAAACCTGGCGAATACTATGATCTTGATCACAGGATAGTTCACGGTTTATTCAACGAACTCGTAGATTTTGTTGAAATCGAATGTGCTCGTTTCGCAAAGCGATCAGGAAAAAAATATATCATAAAAAATGGGCGATCAGCAGAAGCTGGTTTAGATTATATTGATTGGTCTTCTACAGAAAAAATAGATATCGGGGAAAAAATAAAAGAACTTTATTTCTGGTGGAAAATTCGTTCTAGTAGACCCGAAGAATATCTTGAAGATTCTTTCCAAGAAGATACAAAAATGCTAATTGAATTAATAAAAATAAGGCATGAAATTTGGACATGAAAAAAATAGCCTTCATGAATTAAATATGTTGGTGTTCACATAGCGCACGAAATGGGCTTCACACAATATTTTTCACGGCTTCAGAGATAGCAGAAGCAACATTTTCCGCTGCTTCTTTTCTTAAAATTAGCGTGTGATGGTCTTCTCTGTAGCCATTAAATAATATATCCCACGCAGCCTTCACACGACTAAAACCTTTTTTCCAAAATGGAGTCGTGGTGTTAATGAAAAATGTTATTTCAACGCTTTGAATTTCTTTTTCACCGGCGATTTCAATCCACATTTCAACTTGATGATCCTTATGACCACAGTCACAAGCAATTGTGTAGTAGTTATCAGAATTCAACATTATTCCTTTTGCAGGTTTTTGCATAATGAAAAACTTTCCAGATTAATTTTTCCTCAGAACTATTATTATAGAGGGAAAAATAAGAAAGTCAACTATATTAATTGTATGAAAAATATAGAAGAAACAAACAAATGTGTTTTTAGCTTTTTAAATGAGTTCACAGAATCAAAAGAACTAAATGAATGTGGTGTTATAGAGCCTCTATATCAATACGTTGTATCCATATACAATTGTTTTTTTGATTTGTGCTTCGAACTGGAGACCAGTCAATACGCCATAATGTCAGTAACTATTTGGTGGGCGGTTCAAATAGAATCATAAAAAGTCTTTTTTAGTTTTTTTATAAAATTTAGCGTCAATACTTTGGATATTGTAAAAATTAATATCATTTTGGTTAAAAGAATGAAACCTACACACATTTCTGTACATTAACCAAAACTCACAAAAAACTCTAAGACCAAATTTATTTTTGTCAACCTCGACGCTTAGTCGATATGATTCCTTAACTGAATTTAGACTTTTAATATAGTTGCAATTTGCCCACCAAAAGTTACCAGAAAAATGTCCATATGGAGTAGAACCATATTTTACACCAACCGTATCAAAATCAACTAATTTATCAAGGCATTGAATGTAACTTTCTATAGCAAAATATTCCATATAATCTATCCACAACTGAACATTTTTTTCTCTTATAGGGTGACAATCGTGTGTTGCTCCTATGCTGTGTAAATACAATATTTGATCATTACTAAAACATTTTTGTGTTACTCCTTTGCTGTGCAAATATAAGATTTTATCATTATTAAACATTAAACTATGCTTTAGTACACAATCTAATGTTAATTGTTCTCCAGAACTTTCATTTCCTGATTGTTCTACTGGGAAAGCGTGAAATTCTACTTTAGATAAATTATATGATTTTAAAGTATCGTGTGCTGCTTGCAAATTATCAATAGTGTTTGCCTTTAAAAACAACTTAATTGATTTACAGTCGCTTAAAAGTCCAGATTTCTCTATTTTATTGTATGTTTTTAAAAAACGATCTGTGCAGTCTGCGACACAAAACATGTGATAAAATATGTGAATCATATTATTTATAAAAATTCGCATAAATAGTTTATGGGAATTTTTAAAAATTGGATCGAAGGATTAGATTTCGATAGTGACAAAGCTTTTTCACAGAAGCATAAAACGCAGGCTTCTAATATAGGAGAAGCTTTAGGATTTGTCAAACCACTAGTGAAATACAGTGAGGGTAGTTTCGCTACTTTATATTATCATCCAACAAAAAAGAATTTACTTATCAAAGTGACTTCTCACAAAAGCGATATAATGAATCTTGTTCAGGCTCAAAAGCTAAACAGCAACAACATTGTAAAGCTTTTTTCATGGAGAGGAACTCAAAAGGTAAAAGAATTGCCTGCATTGGATTCCTTCGCAATAATAGTGGAACTGGTTTCCGGTCTTCCAATGATATATTCTACGAGTGAGTTTTATGAATTAAGCTTTAACGGTCGTTTTGAGTTTGCTTCAAATTGGCTGTCTGCTGGCGGGCATCCGAGGCAGCATGCTATTTTAAACAAACACAATAAAAATAACGAATTAGAGCATATGAAGCTAAGCGAATTGTTTCAAACTTTATATAATGCAAAGAAATATCATATTGATTTATCCGACTTTGAAGATAATATTATTGATGCAGTGAGCAGATATGTTATTATAGACATGGGATACTAATCTTTTTTTTTATTAGATTCTTTTTCTAATCTAGATTTTGTAAAAAAAGCTGCACATGCATATATTATTCCTCCAATAGCATAGGAAAGAAATGTTGTAGCTACAATAAATTTTTTAACCATTTAAAATATCCAACGACTTAAGAAGTTTAATATTGTGCAAAGCCCAGAAATAAAACAAACAACATAAAATATAAATAAAACACAACCAGTAACAACAAATTGTGCTTTAACATCACTTTTCTCCACATGCCTGCAGTGAAGAATATAAGATCCAGACAGAACAAACAAAGCTAGCAAAATCCACATAATGATCCTTTTGTAAACTAAAGACTGGTTTTAGAATTATTTAGAATAATCAATAAAATAGAAAAAAAAATTAAATAAGAAAATAGAATTATTTCTGGCATATTTTCCTTGATTTCTAACAACATATATAGCACAATTAACATAATTTATTTTTTCATATAGTCTGCTCCATTGTAATTAAAAAAACAATGTCTATGTAATGGATCTGTTTCTTGTATAAAAGGTTTATGCATGGCAGCAGCTAATGACAATGGAGAAGATTGATTTCCAACAAAAGTATTACAACCTTTTATAACCTCCGCCATCTCAAGAAAATTTTTAACAGGGTAATAAGGAACATATCCGAAATTTTGGACAAAATCTTTGTGTTCAAAAGGAAGTCCAATAAAAATAGAACTCTTGTTTTTTTTCAAAATATTTTTATATGTTGTATTATCATTTCGGTATCGATTTGATCTTGCAAAAACAATTTCTGCCACTTGTTTTGCTTCACAATTGATCCAAGGTGATTCTATTTCTTGGTAAGGAATAGAAAACGCATAAAGTATCTTCATGCAAAGATTTTCAGATCCAGAAATGCTCCATCTTTCTCTAAATTCATCTAAATTTATTATAGGATTATATTTTTTGTTATAAATTTCAACTTTTTTAATGTATGGTTGTGCTTCTAAAAGTGGTGCTAACATTGTAATTAAATCCATTGTAAGTCCACTATTCGATCCATCACACTTTTTGCCTAACGATTTTTCATTCAAAAATAGCGTGCCGCCCCCTAAGTGGCGAATTACTGGTAAGCTATAAATTACATCTCCTATATCCCCTGAGTGCTTAAAAGATCCGCACAATGTAGGAAATGTATTATATTTTAATTGTTTTAGTGTATTTTTAAAATCTACTTTTCGTATATGTGTAGAATTTTTTACTATTTTTTTTTGATTTATTGTATTTCTAGATGCTGAAATATATGCTATTTTTTGTTTGTTTTTTACGTTTTTATGGCTTTTAACGGAGTCGGATGACTGAATTTTTTTACGAGAATCCTCCAGCCTGCCGGATCTTGTAAAATTCCGGCGTAAAGATGTTACAACATGTATTCTTTTTTTGTTCATATGATGACATATATATGTTTAACATATTAATAGTCAAAGGATTCATATGAAAACATTTATTGAATTTTGCCAAGAAAGCAAAAAAGAACTACCTTTTATTACAGAAAAAACATCTCGGGCAGGGATAATGCATTGGGCATACCCGGACAGTTATATTCGCAGCCATTATTCTGCTGCGTACTTTATGCCTATTGCCGCCGATGCAATTCAAAAAATGGGCTATAAGACTTCTGAGGATGAAGTTGATCATGGACAAAAAACTTACAAAAATCACGAACTAATGTTAAGAAAAGAAAAATGATGAAGTTTAAAAAATGGCTCCAAGAAGAAGACGTTTCAGAAGGGGCATTAAAAAATCTTGCTCTGGCAGGAGCGCTAGGTCTATCTTCATTGGGCAACACTGCTGCCGCTGCGAATTCTAGCGAAGTAGTTCCGCAAGATTCAATCGGACAGCAACCTCAAATTAAAGTTTGGAAAGATAGTACTGGTTCTATAGAAAAGCAAGGACACCTAGAAAAAATAGATAATGATTTAATAACGATAAGGTTGTTGAACAATGATTCTTTCACAATGCCAATAAATTGGTTTTCTGGGAATGATAGAACGTATATAGATAAACATAGAGGAATGACGAGTGTTGACATTAACGCACAAGTAAAATCTTTCCTTCCCGATTTAAAAAATACACAACAGGCACCGAATCAAAAATCTGCGTCTGCTCCATCTTTGAGTACAAGCCCTGTTGAATTTGATCCTACTTTCGGACCAAAACCTCCAAATAAAAATCCAACGCCAATGCAGGTTTATAAGTATCAAATTAATTTAGTTAATAAGGCACAAATAGAAATGAATCGCGGCAAGAGACCATCAGCAGAGTGGCTAATACTGTATAAAAAATATAACGGACAACAACCATCCCCACCAACAGAAAACGAATAAAATTAAAACATTATTTTTAGTATTGTTATTATTATTGACTTTTTTATTTGGATGTTCAAAAAACAATTGTAATTGTACCTGTAGTAATTGTGGACCTTTATGCAAAAACAGGTGTGAAGAAGATAAGTGTTTTCCAGGCGTGCGATGCTGCGAAAAATGCACCTGTGTCTCTAGAAAATAATGCTACCGAGTATTTTTATTGCCCGTTCCGCCCACAACGCCGCCTGCTATGGCGGCTGGTGTAGTATAAGTTTCGGGACTGGCTAGTCTCTTTTTTATTTCAGATGCGGCACTGCGACCAAATTGATCTATAGCACCTTGAGGATCTGGATTTAAACCTCTGAGATTTTTCATAAAAGAATCATCTGGGGCCTTTTCTCCCCCAGCTAGATGTTTGAGCCAACCGCCTGCTTGTTCTCCTCCTCCTCCTCCTCCTCCTCC
>Ga0114969_10000033_pt1 | contig 99539 bp, 79 predicted proteins | sample M_130807_MF_Meta_FD_87316 | JGI IMG/M metagenome (GOLD analysis project Ga0114969, IMG submission 87316) | Freshwater microbial communities from Lake Montjoie, Canada to study carbon cycling - M_130807_MF_MetaG | ecosystem: Environmental > Aquatic > Freshwater > Lake | place: Lake Montjoie... | reverse complement strand
CCCATACGCCAAATTATATTCTCTTAAAGATGAAAACAACACCTGATTTTGTCGTTCTAATTGAATACGTAATACGTTAGCCACATCGCACCACTGCAATGCTTTTTTCAAATTGTATTCAACTTTTACATCTAAGGCTTCGGTAATGTATTTTGGTATTAATGTTGGTGGACCAGCGACCATAACCTCAGCCCCCATTTTTTTAAGCAAATAAATATTACTTAACGCTACTCTACTGTGCATAATATCTCCCACTAAAACAATTTTTTTCCCTTTTAATGTTCCTAGTTTTTCCTGAATGCTAAAGGCATCTAACAAGGCTTGGGTTGGGTGTTCATTTATTCCATCGCCAGCATTTATAATTGCTGCAGGTATATGTTGTGCTAAAAAATGTGGAGCACCACTTGCACTGTGCCGCATTACTACCATATCCACTTTCATACTTAAAATATTATTTACGGTATCTAAAAGAGTTTCGCCTTTTGATACAGAGGAAGAGGAGGTGGTAAAATTGATGGCATCTGCACTCAAACGCTTTTCTGCTAGCTCAAAACTTATACGAGTACGAGTACTATTTTCGTAAAATAAATTTACAATAGTTACATCACGTAAGCTTGGTACTTTTTTAATTGGTCGTTGTAAAACTTCTTTAAATTGCTGGGCAGTTTGCACTATTAATGCAATATCCGAGGGGAGTAAATCTTTAATGCCGAGTAAATGTTTTGTACTTAGTTGCATTAAGGAACAAAATTAGAGTAAATAATTAAGAATTAAAAATTAATATAAAACTACTTCTTCTTTGTCCCAGTTTACTTTTACTTTTTGAGAAATGATGCTATCAATGGCTTTTCCACAATAATCTGGTTGAATAGGTAGTTCTCTATTAAAACGTCTATCTACTAATACACAAAGCTCTACTTTTTGTGGTCGCCCAAAGTCTTGTAAGGCATCCAAAGCTGCTCTAATGGTACGGCCTGTATAGAGTACATCATCAATTAAAATTACTTTTTTACCTTCTATTGTAAAAGGAATATCCGTTTTACTTGCTGTGTGTAGTTCATCTCGTACATCATCTCTGTAAAACGTAATATCTAAAATACCATATTGTATTTTTTGTTTGGGGGATAATTGCTTAATTATTTCTACTATTTTATTACTTACGAAAATTCCTCTTGGTTGCAAGCCAATGAAGACTACTTGTGCCAAATCATCAATATTTTCTAATAACTGATGGGCTAATCGAAGTAAGGATATATTTAGTTGAGGTTTATCTAAAATTACTTTCACTAGTATAAATTTAAAAATTCGTAACCCTTATTTCTCCAACATAAACGGATATCTATAATCTGTTGGTGGCGTAAAGGTTTCTTTAATTGTTCTTGCACTTAACCAACGATATAAATTTAAAGCACTTCCTGCTTTATCATTTGTACCGCTTGCTCTTGCGCCACCAAATGGTTGCTGCCCTACTACTGCACCGGTTGGTTTATCATTAATGTAAAAATTACCTGCACTGTTTCTAAGCTTATTGGTAGCAAGTTCTACTGCATATCTATCTTGTGCTAATACTGCCCCTGTTAAAGCATAAGCAGAGGTTGAGTCTACTAATTTTAAGGTTTCTTCAAATTTATTTTCATCGTAAACATAAATGGTAAGTACTGGCCCAAATAATTCCTCACACATGGTTGCATAATAAGGATCGGCTGCTTCAATAATTGTTGGTTCAATAAAATAACCAATTGTTTTATCACACTTACCACCAACCCAAATTTTAGCACCGCTATTTCTTTTACGAGCATTTTTTATATAGTTTTCTAATTTATCAAAACTTTTTTCATCAATAACCGCATTTACAAAATTGGTAAAGTTTTCAACCGTACCCATTTGCATGGTCTTTACTTGTTCTACCAATTTCTTTTTTACTTCGGCAGCCATATTACTTGGTATATAGGCTCTGCTTGCTGCACTACATTTTTGCCCTTGATACTCAAATGCACCTCTTGCTAATGCCGTAACTACAGCATCAACATTTGCACTTTTATGTGCAACTACAAAATCTTTACCACCAGTTTCGCCAACAATACGTGGGTACGATTTATACATACCCATATTCTTACCTATGGTTTCCCACATTTTATTAAATACACCTGTGCTTCCTGTAAAATGTATGCCTGCAAAATCTGGATGATTAAATACAACTTCTCCAATGGTTGGTCCATCTATAAAAACTAAATTTATGACTCCATCAGGCAAGCCTGCTTCTTTTAAAATACGCATAAATAATTGTGCCGAGTACACTTGGGTGTTAGCACATTTCCACACTACCACATTACCACACATTGCAGCACTAGCAGGTAAATTACCACCAATAGCTGTAAAATTAAATGGGGTAAGAGCAAATACAAATCCTTCTAAGGGGCGATACTCCAAACGGTTATACATACCTGCTCCGCTTATAGGTTGTTGTCTATAAATTTCACTTAAAAAATGTACGTTAAAACGTAAAAAATCTATCAACTCACATGCGGCATCAATTTCGGCCTGATAGGCATTTTTACTTTGCCCAAGCATGGTTGTACCGTTAATGTATGGTCTATATTTTGTTGCTAATAAATCAGCGGCTTTTAAAAAAATATTTGCTCGGTTTTCCCAACTTAAATTAGCCCACTTATCTTTTGCTTTTAATGCAGCTGCAATAGCTTTTTTTACATGGCTTGCATCGCCTACGTGAAATTTTCCAAGCAAATGTTTATGTTCATGTGGGGGATATATGCCTATGGTTTTGCCCGTTCGCACTTCATCTGCTCCAATATACATAGGTACATCTGCAACGGAAGTTTTTAATTCTTTTAAAACTTCTTTTAAACGTTTTTTTTCTGGAGAATTTGGAGCATAGTTGAATACTGGCTCATTAACTGGTAGTGGGTAATAAAAATCGCCAAATTGCATATCGTTTTTTTTGATTTTAGTATTTATGGTACAAAGAAACAACTTTCTTTTAGAAAATTTTAGCTTTAGTAACCTAAGCATCTTCCTTTTCACTCATTAAATAGGCTTTTATAAACCCATCTAACTCCCCATCCATCACTGGCCCAACATTACCTACTTCATAATCGGTTCTATGGTCTTTTATCATTTTGTATGGATGAAAAACATAGCTGCGTATTTGGCTACCCCACTCTATTTTTTTCTTTTTACTATTGGCAGCGTTTTTAATTTCGTTACGCTTTTGTAACTCCAATTCGTATAAACGGCTTTTAAGCATTTGCATGGCAAGCTCTCTATTTCCTAACTGGCTTCTATCTTGTTGGCAAACTACAACAATACCAGTGGGTATATGCGTTAGCTGTACTTTAGTTTCTACCTTGTTTACATTTTGCCCTCCAGCACCGCCACTTCGGCTAGTATCCATCTTAACATCTGCAGGGTTTATTTCTATTTTAATGGTATCATCTACCAAAGGATATACGTTTATAGATGCAAAGGAGGTATGCCGCCTAGCGTTACTATCAAAAGGAGAAATACGTACAAGGCGATGAACGCCATTTTCGCCTTTTAAAAAACCATATGCAAACGAACCTTCAACTTCATACGTACAACTTTTAATCCCTGCCCCATCTCCCCATTGCCAATCTAGCTCTTTTACTTTCCAGCCTTGCTTTTCGGCATACATTCTGTACATTCTTGCTAACATTTCTGCCCAATCTTGGCTTTCGGTACCACCAGCACCACTATTTATTTGTATTATAGCTGTTAGCTCATCTTCGAGTTCATTTAAGGTACTTTTAAACTCGGCATCTTCTAACCCAACATTAGCTTTATCGTAAGCTTCTTTTACTTCCTCTTCAGTCGTTTCGCCTTCTTTCCAAAAATCAAAAAGCAAGGCAAAATCTTCTACGGCGTTTTGTACGCTAAGAAACATATTTACCCAATACTCATTTACTTTTGTTTCTTTTAAAATTGATGTAGCTCTGGCATTATCGTCCCAAAAGCCTGGAGAAAGTGAAAGTTGTTTGTCGTTTTCTATTTTTCTTTTTCTATTAGCAACGTCAAAGAAACCTCCCCAAAACCACCAAACGGTCTCTCATACCCTTAATTTGTTCTATTGTCATAATTGTAAATATAGCTCTTTAAAAACTAAAATGTATTGATACAAAAAGCCTCGAATAAATCCGAGGCTTTTGTATTATTCTGTAATAAGTATTATTTATAATTTCTTGCAGTCATTTCAACTCTTCTGTTTAACGCTCTACCAGCAGCTGTTTTGTTATCAGCAGCAGGCTTATCCTGACCGTAACCAGCACTTGCTAATCTATCAGCAGCTATACCTTTAGTTTCTATATAGGCTTGAACAGATGCAGCTCTTGCTTCTGATAATGCTTGATTTTTTGCAGCATCACCCGTAATATCTGTATGACCATCAATAGTTAAATTATAACTTACATTTTCATTTAAAATAGCAACTACATCGTTTAATGACTTAAATGATTTTGTTAATAATTTAGAACTACCTGTAGCAAAGAATACATTTTTAGCAGCAGCATTTATACGCTTAACAATTGCTTCGGTTATAACTGGGCAACCAAAGTTACTAGCAGGGCCTACTTCATTTACACATTTATCTTCTTCATCGTTAACACCATCACCATCGGTATCCGGTATTGGACAACCTTGGTAACGAGCAACACCAGCAACATCTGGACACTTATCATCTGCATCGGTAATACCATCACCATCTCTATCTGGACAACCCTGTAAAGAAGCGATACCAGCAACATCTGGACACTTATCATCTGCATCGGTAATACCATCCCCGTCTCTATCTGGACAACCCTGTAAAGAAGCGATACCAGCAACATCTGGACACTTATCATCTGCATCTATAACACCATCACCGTCTCTATCTTTTGGAGCCTCAATTACTGGAGGAGGTATTACGATTGGCGCGACTTTTTTTTTTTTACCAATACTTTGGCCTAAACCTAAAGAATAAAACATATTATCGTCTATAACAGATTTTGTTAAGGACGCTCTATATAAGGCTTGCACAAATATATAAGCAGTTGAACTTAGGTTTGTTTGAACACCTACTCCCAATGGAACATAAGCACCAAACTTTTTAGTGTCAACAGGATATGCTGCACCAATACCTACAGTTAAAAAAGGTGCTACTAGTGAGTTATCGCCATAAGGACGAATGTTTAATGCCGCTTCTGCTTCAGGAGAAAATTCTCTTCTAGAGACAACAGTTGAGCTAAGAGTAGGATACTCTAAAAATGTTCCGGTTGCTTTAAGAGATAAATCTATTTTATTGGTTAAACCTCTCCAATAAGAAATAGAAAAACCTTTACTCATTTCAGGAATAGTTGAATAAACCTTGCCAGAAACTGGTGATTTGATTCCAATAGGTGCTTTGTAATCTGACATATTAAAATGCACAGCTAACACTTCACCCTTCTTAGTGCCAGAATATTTACTTTCCATATCTTGTGAGAAACCACAGATAGAAATTAAAATAACTGCAAAAACTAATGATAATTTTTGTTTCATAAACTTTAGTTTGATTAATGTTTTTCGTTCTTAATAAGCAAATATAATGTTAAATTATTAATAAATTCTAATAACCAAAACTTTTAGCCTATTTTTTTTAAACTTTTATTTATTCCAACGTACCTTTTTTTTAAATAATAATGGTAATAATGGCCAAAAAGCTTTCCGAAATAGTAAAAGCCACAAATACACCCCCATTGTGCCCATTTTTAAATATTTTGCAAGTAAATAAGCTACAGGAATTTGTAGTACCCAAAAAGATACAATATTTATGTATGTTGGTACTTTTTTCATTCCTTAATTGTTGTTTCACTCTATAATGCTATAAATAAATATGAAATTAGGAATTGATAACACTTGTGTTAAGGTTAGGTAACTACTAAACTTATGTTACTTTTAAGAGTAAGTTGTATGACCAATTATAAAAATGTACTCAGTAAAAGTAAATAAAGCTGTATTTAAGTATAAAAAAGTTTTTTAATTACCCTATATTTGCAGCCCTAAACTGGTCTGGTAGCTCAGCTGGATAGAGCATCAGCCTTCTAAGCTGAGGGTCATTGGTTCGAATCCAATCCAGATCACACAAAAAGGTTGTCCCATTTTGACAACCTTTTTTTATTTTTATAAAAAAAATGGACGTAAAAATTGAACCTTCTTGGAAAGCCGAACTTAAAGAAGAATTTAAGAAACCGTATTTCTTACAAATTGCCACTTTTTTAAAAACAGAAAAAGCTTTAAACAAAGTAATTTATCCCCCTGGCACATTAATTTTTAATGCATTTAATCAAACTCCATTTAACAAATTAAAAGTTGTTATTATTGGCCAAGATCCTTACCATGGAGCTGGTCAAGCCCATGGCTTAAGCTTTTCAGTTCAAAACGGTATAAAGCCCCCGCCCTCACTAGTAAATATTTACAAAGAAATACAACGAGATATTGGCATAGCGATGCCTAAAGAGTATGGTAACCTTACCAATTGGGCACAACAAGGTGTTTTATTGTTAAATGCTGCTTTAACAGTAAGAGATGGTGAACCTTTTAGCCATGCTAAATTTGGTTGGGCCGATTTTACAGATAGCGTAATTCAAAAAATATCCGACAAAAAAAAAGGAGTGGTATTTTTATTATGGGGTAAATTTGCACAAGACAAACAAGTACTAATAGACGAAACAAAACACCATGTTTTAAAAGCAGCTCACCCCTCTCCTTTTAGCGCAGATAAAGGTTTTTTTGGTTGCAGACACTTTTCTAAAACAAACGAATTTTTAGTTAAAGAAGGGCATCAACCCATTGATTGGAAATTATTAACCCCATAAAATAAAAAATGAAAATAGCTAAAGAAATTTTTGCAAGAGTATGGGCTTTTTGGGGTCTAGTTACTTTTATAGTAACCTTCTCGATAATTTTTATCCCTTCTATGTTTTCGCATTTTTATAAAGATGAAAAAAAAGGACAAGATTACTTTATTCGAATATCGAAAGTTTGGATGAGTTTTTGGCTATTTTTAGTGGGATGTAGTGTAAAAATTAAGGGGAAAGAAAATTTTAAAAAAGGTGAAAATTATGTAGTTGTTTTTAATCATAATGCTTTTTTAGATGTGCCTTTATCTGCACCATTTGTACCTGGTGGAAATAAAACTATCGCCAAGGATTCATTCAGTAAAATACCCATTTTTAAATGGTTTTACAAAAGAGGTGGTGTTTTGGTTAATAGAAAAAATGAAAGAAGTAGAATAAAGGGGTATGAAGAAATGCGGATGGTTTTAGCAAGTGGTATGCATATGAGTATATATCCGGAGGGTACTCGAAATAGAACCAGTGAACCCTTAAAAGCATTTTATGATGGCGCGTTTAAATTAGCTGTAGATGCAAAAAAAGATGTAATTCCTACCATAATCATAGGTACTAAAAAAGCAATGCCTATTGAAAAAACATTTTATTTTTTGCCTACAAAATTAACCATGCATTTTTTACCCCCTATTTCTTCTGCTCAAATAGAAACAAAAACTTTAAAAGAAAAAGTTTTTGAAACCATGAAAGATTTTTACCAAAAAAATGTTTAACCACCTACTTAATTAAATTAAATTTTTGTAACAACGTGGCTTGATTACCTGCTCTAACTAAATTATGTGTTGGGTAAGCACAAGTATAATAAACATCATCATTTAAATAATCGGTTAAAAACCTTAACGCTTGCATATAAATCATATACCTGCCAGCAAAATGAAACGATTTTTTTTCTTTAGCGGTTAATTCTTCTCCCATTTGGGTTAAATAGCCCTCGGTGATTGCATTATAAAAATTTAGGCGTATTCCTATTTTGCTAAAGTCGCTTTCCTCTTCGCTTACAGGGCTCAAGTACGTTCTCATCATATCTCCAACATCACTAATAAAATAGCCCGGCATTACCGTATCTAAATCAATTATACATAGTCCATTTTCATCTGCATTGAATAATACATTACTAATCTTTGTATCGTGGTGTGTAACTCTTATTTTAAATCCAGATTTACGATTTTCAAATATTGTTGCAATACTTTTTTGAGAAATTAAATAGGCGATTAATTCCTTACTTTCTTCGATACGTTTAGCATTTCCATTTTTTATTGCAGCCTTAAATTGTTGTAATCGTAAGTTTAAATTATGAAAGTTTGGGAGTGTGTTTTTTAATACCCCTACATCTAGTTGTACTAATAATTTTGAGAAACGTGCAAATTGTTTTGCAGCTTCAAATGCTTGTTGGGGGGTATTAACTACATCGATAGTATGTGAATTAGGCACAAAATTGAAAAGCCTATAATATGCATCCTCCTCTTTTACCATTGTTTTACCTGTTGTTGTTTTAAGCGGAGCAATAAATAAATAAGTTGGATGATATTTTTGTAGAAAAGTACTAAGCAAATCAATATTGAATGCAATATTTTCAGGAGTTGTAAAGACTGTTGTGTTAATTTTTTGTAATACAAATTTTTTATGATCACTATGTACTAACCAGGTAGAATTTATCAACCCATTTCCTAAGGGCTCTATCGAAAAATCAGTAATCGTAAATTGCTTTAAAACTTTTAACATAATTACTAAATTCGCTTAAATAAATTACATAATAAAATTGTGCTTTTGAAAGTCCTCATGCAAGTAGTGGTGTAAAAAGTAGGGCATTAAAATTTTTAAACCCTTTACCCTAAATATCTCTTTCTTTTTTAAATATAAGCCTCAAACTTTGATCGTAGGTAAAATAATTATACAGCCAGTTAGCAAATACAAATAGTCTATTTTTTACCCCCAGTATTAACATTAAGTGTAAAAACATCCAAATAGCCCAGGCAATAAAGCCACCTAAACTAATTTTTGATTTGGGCAAATCTACTACGGCTAAATTACGCCCAACTGTTGCCATACTTCCTTTATCATGGTAAACAAATTCTAAAAAATTTGCTGCACCACTTTTCATTTCCTCTCTATATAAATTTTTAGCAAGCATATCTGCCATTTGTGTTGCTACAGGTGCTACTTGTGGGTGGCCATTAGCATAACCAAGCGTTTGCATATAGGCTACATCACCTATAGCATAAACACTTGCACTGTCTATTACTTTACACTGCCTATCTACTTTAATTCTATTTCCTCTGGCAATTAAGGTTGCATCAATTCCTTCTGGAATATTTCCTTTAATACCTGCAGCCCAAATTACTAATTTTGTATTTATTTCTTCGTTAAAATTGGTAACCAGCTTATCTCCGTTATAGCTTATTACTTTTGTATTTGTTTTGAGTGTAACCCCTAATTTTTGCAAATACTTCATACTCCTATCACTACTTTTTGGTTGCATCATTTCCAATGTTTTGGCAGTACCTTCAAACAAGTAAATATTCATTTTACTAAAATCTAACTCCGGAAAATCTTTATGTAAAACAAATTTTTTCATTTCGGCAATTGCCCCACTCAACTCAACTCCAGTTGCACCTCCACCAACTATGCACACATTTAAGTAGCCCTCAATACTTTCAATACCTTGTAACTCTGTAGCTTTCTCAAAATTTTGTAAAATTTTATAGCGTAAGTTCAATGCCTCAATAGTGCTTTTCATAGGTAACGCATGAGCAGCAATTTGAGTATTATTAAAAAAGTTGGTATCAGCACCAGTTGCAATAACTAATTTATCAAAGTATACATCTCCAAAATCGGTTACTAATTTATTTTCTGCAGCTAAAATTTGTTTCACTTCTCCTAACCTAATTTTTATATTTTTACTTTTGTGAAAAATTTTACGTAGAGGGAAACTAATATTACTAGCATCAAGTCCTGCTGTAGCTACTTGATAAAATAAAGGCTGAAATTGATGGTGATTAACTTTATCGATAAGGGTAATATCAAAGCCTGCTTTGTTTCGTAATTTACGAGCAAGTTGTAGTCCTCCAAAACCTGCACCGATAATAACTAATTTCATTTCGTGTTTTTAACATAATAAAGATATGGTATTTTCAATACTTATTGAAAATATAAAATTTTACTCCAAGTTGAAGTAGAAAGCGTTACTCAAATAGTACTTAAAAAAGGATATACAACCTTGCTGGGACTGTCTTTATCTTATAAACACAAGCCCCTATTTAGTACAACATCCTTACCTTAATAGTATGCTTAACATTTCTTAATAAATCCAGTGCATTTTTACTTATGCTTTTATCAACATCAAGCACCACATAACCAATACTATCATTCGTTTTAAGGTACTGTGCCAAAATATTTATTTTATTTTTACTTAAGGTTGTATTTATTTCGGACAGCACACCAGGCACGTTATCATGTGTATGCAAAATACGGTGTGTACCCTCTTGTGGTGGTAATGCCAAAGCAGGAACAGTGTGGCTGCCTGTAGTAATCCCTTTTTCTAAATAACTAAATAATTTATTACTAACATCATCCCCAATATTTTGTTGAGCCTCCTGAGTACTACCACCAATATGTGGTGTTAGCAAAACATTAGACAACCCTTGTAAAGGTGTAACAAATTTATCGCTATTTTTTTCTGGCTCAACCGGAAAAACATCTATCGCAGCTCCTCCAATTTTATTTTCGAGTATTGCTTTACGTAAGGCTTCTAAATCTACTACCTCGCCTCTAGCATAATTAATTAAAATAGCCCCTTGCTTAAAATATTTAAGGTTGTTTTTATTTATTAAATTCTTTGTGCTAGCTAGCTCTGGCACATGTAACGATACTATGTCTGCTTTGCTAACCACTTCTCTTAAACTTTTTTTATCTGTAGCATTACCAAGCGGTAATTTTGTTTCAGCATCGTAAAAAATAACGTTCATTCCTAAACCCTCTGCCAACACACTAAGCTGGCTTCCGATATTTCCATAACCAATTATCCCCAATGTTTTTCCACGTAATTCGTAACTGCCACTTGCCTCTTTTAACCACTTGCCTTCATGTGCCGCTTTATTTTTATCTACAATTTTACGTATAAGCATAATAGATGCTCCAATTACTAACTCTGCTACACTTCTTGTATTGCTGTATGGTGCATTAAAAACCACCACTCCTTTTTTTGTGGCTACTTTTAAATCAACTTGGTTTACCCCAATACAAAAACAACCAATTGCTTGTAATTTTGTAGCTGCTTCCAACACTTTTTTTGTAATTAATGTTTTACTACGTATTCCCAATAAATGCACATCTTTTATTGCTGCAATTAATTCAATTTCGCTTAATGCCCCATTTATTTTTTTTACATTTGCATACCCACTAACGTTAAAATGTTTTACTGCTACATCACTGATATTCTCTAGAAACAATATGTTTATCTTTTCTTTAGGATAACTGGTAAGTTTTTTTTCTGCCATAATATTTACACCGTATTTTGCACAAATATATTAAATCTATTTTTCTTTTTTATGACACTAGCCTCAACACTTCGAAGCATCATTATTGTGTCACTCACTTTTACTGCAAACCTATGTTCAACAAATGCATTGCTTAGTTGTAATTCATCTACCCAAAAAGAAAAAACAGAAGCTGTTACCACACAAAAAATACGTTTAATAAATTTACCTGCCCCTACCCCTTTGCTTAAAACAGAAACGGATAGAATAAAATTAGCCTGCCAACAATGGTATGATACCGCTTTAGCACCTAAAGATTTTTATGGTGGAATTATTGTGGCAAAAAATGGGAATATAATTTTTGAAAAATACAATGGAACAGCACATTTTGGGGGTACCGATTTTATTACAGATAGTACCTCTATGCATATAGCTTCGGTTTCAAAAACATTTACGGCTATGGCTGTATTAAAACTTTGGCAAGATGCTAAACTTAATATAGATGATGAGTTTAGTAACTATTTTCCGCAATTTAATTACCCAGGAGTTACTGTTCGATCCTTACTAAACCATAGAAGTGGCTTACCAAATTACACCCACTATTTAACTCATATTGGTTGGGATATTACTAAACCTGTAACTAATATTGACGTATTAAATACCTTAATATCCCATAAAGCTTCTTTGATAAATATTGCACCGCCCAACACAAAATTTAGTTACTGCAATACCAACTATGCGCTACTTGCTTTATTAATTGAAAAAGTAGCAGGCGTACCCTACAGTAACTATTTAAATACTACTTTTTTTGCTCCATTACAAATGAAAAATACATTTGTATATAATTTAGCGGATAGCTTAAAAGTAACACCCAGCTTCGATTGGAAAGGCAGGTTAATACCTTTTAATTTTTTAGATGCAGTTTATGGTGATAAAAATATTTATACTACACCAAAAGATTTATTGCTTTGGGATAGATTATTAAACAGCAATGAAGTTTTTATACCGCAAATTTTAAACGAAGCATATAAACCCTACAGCAATGAAAATCCTGGTATAAAAAATTATGGCTTAGGTTGGCGAATGAATATTTACGATAATGCAAAAAAAATGATTTTTCACAATGGTTGGTGGCACGGCAGCAATGCCGTTTTTATACGTTTAATCCCCGAAAAAGCTACCATAATTTTAATTGGCAATAAGTTTACAAGAGCAATCTATCATGCAAGAGTACTGGCCAATATTTTTGGCGATTATTATACGGTGGAAGATGAAGAAGAATCAACAGATACATCTAAAACTGCCGATAGTTTAACAACAAAATCGGTTAACCCGGTTTTACGCAAGCCCGTAATTTCCCGTAAAGACTCCTTGCTTTTAGAAAAATTGAGGGATAAAAATGCAAGCCCAAATACCAGAAAAAAGGGGAATTAATTGATTACCCATAAATAGCTGCATGTAACTTCTTAACAAATGTGGATTAAAGATTAACATTAATTTGACATAGTTAGGTAAAAAGTACTATTTTTAAACTATCAAAACATGCTAAATATGAAGAAATTTTTTACGAGAGTAGGCATAGTCCTGTTCTCACTATTCCCATTGATTTCAATAGCGCAAACATCTGGAGTTGTTGTTAGTGATAACGATAATCAGCCTTTAAAAGATGTTACCGTTACTGTTAAGGGAACTAAAACAGCCACAATAACTAACGAAGCTGGCTATTACATCATTAATGCTTCAAAAGGACAAACCCTTGTTTTTACTTTTTTAGATCACTTACGTAAGGAAGTGATAATTGGCGACAACCAAAAAATTAATGTAAGGCTTGTACAAACTCAAAAACAATTAGGTGAAGTTGTTGTTACCGCTTATGGCGTAAAAAAATCAGATAGATCTTTAGGCCACGCTGCTCAAAATTTAAAGAATGAAGATATTACAGACACTAAGAGAGACAATTGGCTAAATGCAGTACAAGGTAAAATTGCGGGTGCTACTGTTAATGCTACTAGTGGAGCTCCTGGAGCATCTTCACAAATAGTTTTACGTGGCTTTAACTCTGTTGGCGGTGACAATGGAGCGCTAATTATTTTAGATGGAGTCCCTTTAAACAATGGAGTAATGAGCCAACACAGAATGGCTTCGGATGGTGACAACAGAACTAATGATTTTACAAACAGAGCTGCAGATATAAATCCGGATGATATTGAAAGTATTACAGTATTAAAAGGCCCAGAGGGTGCCGCTTTATATGGTGTGGAAGCAGGAAATGGAGCTATAATTATAACCACAAAAAAGGCTAAAGCTCAAAAGCTAAAGATTTCTTATGATAACAATTTTAGTTGGCAAGAAATCACTCGTTTTCATGATGTGCAACAAGTGTATGATAACGGCTCTAACGGATTGTTTACCAATACTACACGTTCATTTTTTGGACCAAAATATGCATCTACTACTAAGTTTTATAACAATGTTAAAAACTTTTTTAATGTAGGTAGGTCAGCCAAGCATAGTTTAACTCTAGAAGGAGGAATTGGTAATACTGGATACAGACTTAATGGGTCATACTACAATCAGGAGGGCGTAATACCTAATACGGGTAACCAAAAAATAAATGCCCGTTTTACAGTTAATACTAAATTGGCAAATAAAGTGGATGTTTCTGCTACTGCTGCATACTATAATCAATATAACAGGAAAGCTTTTCGGGGTACAGGTGGTTATTATTTAAATTTACTAACATGGCCTTTGGATGACGATGCCAGAAAATGGCAAAATATAGCAGGTAACAGAAGGATTATCTCAAAATCTGCAGGTGTTGATAATCCTGCCGAAGCAAATAATCCATATTTTGAAGTTACTCGTAATAAAAATTTTGATGTTACCAACCGTTTTACTTTCAATACAAATTTTACTTACTACGTCAAAGAATGGTTACAGTTTGATTTAAGGTTGGCTGCAGATGCTTATGCTCAAAATGGTGCTTATTTGTACGATAGAGAATCTTATAATTTTTACACAGTTGGTGGTAGAATTGAGGAATACAATTTAGATTATAAAGCCTTTAACACTAACTTTTTAGCCACAGCTAAAAAAACATTTGGCAAGTTTGATGTTAAATTAATGGTTGGCCACTCATTAGATGACAGAACTACAACAAGTTGGGCTACTATAGCTGATAGTATTATGGACATTGCCCGAAACTTATCTCCAAAAGATATACAAGTTAATGGGTATACATCTACTTTAAAAAGACTAAATAGCCGCACACAAGGAAGAGATACTTTAACATTACAAAGAAGTCTTGGTTTATTTGCCGATTTAAATATTGCCTATAAAAATATATTATATCTAAACGCTTCTGGCCGTAATGATTGGTTAGCAGAATTCCCTGCTCATAAACGTTCTTACTTCTATCCTGCTATTAACGCCAGTTTTGTATTTACAGAATTATTTTCTAAAAATAATATCCTTAGTTTAGGAAGACTTAGAGCCTCTATAGCAAAAACAGGTAAAAGAGCTTCTCCATATTCAAATCAATCCGTTTATACTAATGCCATTTCCAGTACAAATGGTTATGGTTACTCGTATGGCTTTGGTGCAAACAATCCAAATTTATTCCCGGAGCAGCAAAGGACTATAGAATTAGGTACTGAGTTGAAATTTTGGAAAAATAAAATAAGTTTAGACCTAGCAGCATATAAAATTGATATTAAAAACTCAATTGCTACAAATGCTCGGCCTAGCTATGCAACCGGTTTTGTACTTTACACTTCTAATATTGCAGATTTAACCAATAAAGGCCTAGAAGCAACCTTAGGAATTAATTGGGTTAAAAATAAGAAAATTGGTTGGACAACTACTTTCAATTTTAATAAAATGGAAAATAAGGTTACCAACCTACCTCTACCAGAATTTTACAATTCAGATTCATGGTTATCTGGTTACAGAGCTAGTTTGTATAGAGGTCAACCAACGACAACTATTGGCGGTGTAAATTATTTAAGAAATAATAAGGGAGAAATATTAATAAATCCTACAAACGGCTACCCAATTGCAGATCCAAATATGGTACGTATAGGTGATCGTAATCCTGATTTTACTATGGGTATTGTTAATAGCTTTAATTATAGAAATCTCAGGCTTTCATTTACTTTTGATTGGAAAAAAGGAGGAGATGTATTGAATGGCACTGAACAATATCTAACATCTGTAGGATTAAGTAAACGCACATTAAACAGAGAAACACCTATTATTGTTAAGGGGGTTTTACAGGATGGCTTACAAAACTCTGCTAACCCAACAAAAAATACAATAGCAGTATTACCGTACTATCAAAATGATTGGTACACAAATCTTAACGCTGGACAAACTGGTGGAAATTTTGCCTCAGATTACGTTGAACACGACGTAAATTGGTTAAGATTACGAGATGTTACTTTAAGCTATACATTTGGTAAAAAAGTGTTGGATAAGTTAAAAATATTTTCTTACGCAAACGTATTTGTAACCGGAACCGATTTGTTCATGATTACAAATTATTCCGGCGCCGATCCTGCATCTAATGGTAATACTCCTGCAAGTGGTGGTGTTGGTAGTTTTGCAATTGATTTAGGAGCTACATCTACTCCTATTGGTGTAAATGCAGGAATAAAAGTTTCATTTAAAAACGGTAAATAATTAATTTAAATAATTAAGATAACATTATGAAAAGAATACTAATTTTCTTGGTTACACTTTCAGTGTTTACTACTTCATGTAAAAAATATCTGGATGATGCCTATAAAAATCCCAATTTACCTACATATTCACCGCCTGAGCAAGTTTTACAAGCTTGTATCTCCTCCATGCACAGAGGTATTGCTTTTGATGCAAGAGCCATAGGTTTTTATACTCAAAATTTTGCCAATATTGTAACAGCTAGCTATGCACCCGAAAGGCATGGATATGCTCCTGGAAGTGATACGTATGGCGAAATTTGGCGTACACATTACTGGAATCTTGGCTTTAACATTATTGATATGATTGACTCGAGTAGAGTTACAGGCAAATATGATTATGTAGCTGCAGCATTTACTGTTAATGCCTGGAGTTGGGTAAATACCGCAGATGTATATGGCGAGATGCCGGTTAAACAAGCTTTTGAAAAAGGTAGATTATCTTTTGATTATGACAATCAAAATGTTGCTTATGAGTATGCATTACGTTATTGCGACTCTGCATTAGTCAATTGGGCAAAAGCTGCAACTATGAGTACTTCTACTTTATCTCAGGGCGATTTGTGGTTTTTTCAAGGCAGTCAAAGCAAATGGGTAAAATTTGTATATGGAATAAAAGCAAGAATTTATCATCGCTATTCTAAAAAGAGTACATATTTAACCAAAGAAGTTGATAGTGTTTTAAAATACACCAATTTGGCAATGTCATCTACTACCGATGATGCGATGGTTCAATTTAATATGGCTTATGCTGATGTAACAGCCCGTAACTTTTTTGGGCCGAGCCGTAATAATCTAGGTGGATATAGAATTGGTGCTTTCCCTGTTAATATTATGACAGGCAGCACAACAACACCTGGTTTGGTTTTTGGAAATACTGTTAACGACCCGAGAGTGAAGTACATTATGAGAGCATCGCCGAACGGCACTTATAATGGGATTACTGCAGCTCAATATGCGGACAACGCTTCTACCTCAACAGCAAATGATAGAAGAGTTCCAAGTTTTTGGGGTAGAATTGGAGAAACTTCTGCACCTAACTTAGGAGTTGACACAGGAGCAAGAACATTCTTTAGAAATGATAGCAAGTTCCCATTAATGACTTATAGTGAAATGCAGTTTATTAGAGCCGAAGCCTACTTCCTTAAAGGTGATTTTACCAATGCCAGAATAGCCTATATTAATGGTATAAATGGGCATTTTGATATGTTAAATACTCATTTTTACGGTTATTTAAATGTTGCTGGAACCAACTCTCCTACAACAATGACGAATGTGCAAATACCAGCAAGTGAAAGAGCTGCGTATTTAGCTGATCCAACTTTTGTTCCTGCAGCATCTGGCCTTACTTTAAAACATATTATGTGCCAAAAGTATTTAGCCTTATGGGGCTGGGGTTTTGTAGAAAACTGGGTAGATATGAGAAGATATGCATATGATGAAATTAATATTTATCCATCCTACAAACGCCTTGATATTATTAGTCTATATCCCGATAATGGCGGTAAACTGGCAGAGAGAATTAGGCCTAGGTACAACTCAGAATATTTATGGAATATTGATGCTCTGAAAGCTGTCGGAGGCTTTGATCCAGATTATCACACCAAAAAAGTTTGGTTTTCTTTACCATAAAAATTAAAAAAAATAATATGAAACTATTTAATATCATAACTTTTATCTGTAGCATTACAATACTAGGTATAATGGGCTGCGATAAAAAAGATATCAATTTAATTGATGCAAACAACAAATGGATATATTTAGATTCTTCTAAATCTACCAATATTAAGATTGTGCAAGTATTTGCAGGAAATACCCCACAAGTACCAACGGCACCAAATTTAACTACTGGCCCACAAGTATTTATTTATGCTAATGGTGCAAAACTAAATGGCACTTCGCTTAGTTACGGAGGGCTTTTTCCTACTACAAATATTTATGCAAACATTCCTAGTGGCGCTACAAAATTTGATATAATTAATGGTAGAATGGATTTAACCGTAGTACCTAACGTGCCAAAATTTATTGCTGGGGATACCCTTGCAACGTTGACGGCAACATTAGATAAAGGAAAGTTTTACACTTTATATATTGGCGATACCGTACCCACATTAAGAGTAACGTTAAAAGAGGATATACTACCAACACCCGATTATCAAAAGTATAAAATAAGAGTAGCCAATTTTGTTATGGACCCATTGGATACGCTTTCTCTTTTTAGCACTAGAGAAAATGCAGAAGTAATTTCTAATATTACACATAAAAATGTAAGTGATTGGGTTCAACTATCTCTACCCATTATTAATGATACGTTGTATTTTAGAAAAAAGAATGTACCAGGAAACTATAGCTCAGCAGTATCTTTTTCCCCAACAGGACAAAGAATGTACACCTTTTTAGGAAGAGGTAAAACGGGAGTTACTTCTAAAGGAACCGCTGCTGTACTAATTACTAACCGCTAAAACAAAAAATTAACATGATTAATAAAAAACATTTATCTCCTATATTTCTAGTACTCAGTTTAACTTTTTTAGGTTTAGGATGTGTAAAAAAAGACGCTGAAAGTAAAATTGCACAAGTACTACTAGTGCCCTTAAGCCCAAATGCTACTGCAGTTGATTTTTCCATTAATGGAACGCTTTATGCAACTACCGTAGGTTACTCAACCACTACGGGTACTGTACGGTATACACTACCCTACTTTACTATTGAACCAAAATCTCCTTCAACTATTGCCTATAATGCAACAGGTACTAATAACGCTTTTGCATCTGTAAGTAAAGATTTACTAGAAGATCAGGTGTATTCTACTTTTTTAATTGATTCGGTTGGTAAAGCAAAAGCAGTTATTGTTACTGATGATTTAACTGAGCCCACACCAGGTAAAATTAAGATTAGATTTTTTCATTTTTCACCTAATACCGTTCCGTTAGATATTGTTATTATGGGAACAACAACTAAACTATTTACAGGACGTAGTTTTAACGATCAAACGGTTAATACTTCCTTTCAAAATTTTATAGAACTAGACCCCGGTACCTATACATTCTTATTTAATAATGCAACTACTGGTGCTACTGTTTATACAACAAGTGCTCAGGTTTTATTAACTGATAGAATTTACACCTTAGCCGCTAGAGGATTTACAGGTGGTGCTGGTAGTCAAGCTTTGGGTGCATGGGTTTATCCTAACTTGCCGTAATAGTCTTATTAATAAAAAATATCAAAACTAAAAATGCCACATAAAAATGTGGCATTTTTAGTTACGTTAACTATCTGTTATCCAAAAAATAAATAACACAACACAATGCTGGTAAGTATACCAACCAAGTCTGCCAATAACATTGCACCAATGGTATAACGAGTATTTTTAACTGCCACAGCGCCAAAATATACAGCCACTACATAAAAAGTTGTATCGCTGCTACCCTGTAATACACAAGCTAATCTACCAGCAAAGCTATCTGGGCCAAATGTTTTCATAGTATCCACCATCATACCTCTTGCTCCGCTACCACTCATTGGTTTTATTAGGGCTGTTGGCAAACCATCTACAAATTTGGTATCGGCACCAAATGCGGCAAATAAATTTTTTATACCGTCTATTACAACATCAAAAGTTCCACTCGTTCTTAACAACGAAATAGCCACTAACATACCAACCAAATATGGAATAATTTTTATAGCCGTTTCAAATCCACCTTTTGCTCCTTCAATAAAAGCATCAAACACATTTATTTTTTTGTACACGCCACCTAATACAATTAAAAAAAAGATTAATAAAATAATACCTGTACTTAATTGCTCACTAAATATATTAATTCCAACTGTGCTTAATGTGCTTACAAACCAAACTAGTAGTGCTATAATTGCAGAGATGCCAGCTATCCAAGCAATAATTACTGGTTGAAAAATTTTTATTTTTTGTTTGAACGATACAATTAGTAAGGCCGCTAATGTTGCCACAAAAGTTGCTACCAAGCAAGGCAGAAAAATATCTGTGGGGTTTGCCGCTTTACTTCCGTTGATACCTACAGTTGCTGCTCGTACAGCAATTACACTTGTTGGTATTAACGCCAACCCAGCTGCATGCAAACACAAAAACATTATTTGTGCATTACTTGCCCTTGTTTTATCGGGGTTCAACTCTTGTAAACTTTCCATTGCCTTAATACCAAAAGGTGTAGCAGCATTATCTAATCCAAGCATATTGGCGCTAAAATTCATCATAATATGTCCATTAGCTGGGTGTCCTTTAGGGACCTCTGGAAATAATTTAGAAAAAAATGGACCAACAATTTTTGATAAAAAACGAATACCCCCTGCTTTTTCTGCTATACTCATAAAGCCCATAAACAAGGCCATTATACCAATTAAGCCAATGCAAATAGTTACGGCTGTGGCACAAGTAGCAATTACACCATCCATCATTTTTTGCTTACGAGCTTGTATATAACTATAGGTAACCGCCCTAGCGCTTGTAAAGTTTTTTTGCAGTTTTAAAACGGTATCTGCTGCCACATTTGCACTTACAATATATTTGGTTTCTTTATCAGCAGTAGTTTGTAAAATGTAGCCATACTCTTTCATTTCTTTACTAATACTAGCAACCGTTGCACTATCCCCAATAGCTACATATTTAAATTCATCTTTACTAGTACCCGTTACCATTCTTCCAAAAACATCATCTCTACTACTATTAAAAATAAAATGATAGCTAGCTACCAATAAAGCCACTACAATAAATGCACTCCATATTTTACTCAAAGCCATGGTTATTAATTAAGAATTGAAAATTAAGAATTATTAATGATAAAGTTGCACTGTAAATTTAAGCTTTAAATAAAGCATTTTAAATAATTGTATATAGCTTACCTTTGCCAACATTTTTACTATTTCATTCTTAATTATTAATTACTCAAAATGGCTTTAAAAGCAGGTATAGTAGGACTTCCAAACGTAGGCAAATCAACTCTATTTAACGCAGTTAGTAATAGTGCAAAAGCACAAGCAAGCAATTATCGTTTTTGTACAATTGAGCCAAATATAGGTTTAGTAAATGTGCCAGATGAACGCCTAAATGCCTTATCGGAATTAGTAAAACCCGACAGAATTGTACCTACACAAATTGAAATTGTAGATATTGCTGGTTTAGTACGTGGAGCAAGTAAGGGCGAAGGCTTAGGCAACAAATTTTTAGCAAATATTAGAGAGGTTGATGCCATTATACATGTTGTTCGTTGTTTTGAAGATGATAATATTTTAAGAGACGAAGGGCCTATAAACCCAGTGAGTGATAAAGAAGTTATAGAAACCGAATTACAACTTAAAGATTTAGAAAGTGTAGAAAAGAAAATACAACGTACCGAAAAATTAGCAAAGACGGACCCCAAAATGAAAGCTGAATTAGATGTATTGGTTCGTTGTAAAGCACATTTAGATAATGGAAAAAATATTTTATCGCTTGGCTTAACAAAGGAAGAAAAAGTAGCGATTGCCGATTTATTTTTATTAACCGATAAAAGTATTTTGTACGTAGCTAATGTTGATGAAGCAAGTATGCACACCGGCAACAAATTTTCCAATGCCTTAACCGAAGCTGTTAAAAACGAAGGTAATGAGGTAATTGTAATGACAAATGCTATTGAGGCACAAATAGCCGAGTTTGAAAATCCAGATGATAAAGCCATGTTTATGGAAGAATATAAAATGGTAGAACCAGCTTTAGATCGTTTAATACACTCAACTTATAAGCTACTTAATTTATCTACCTACTTTACTGCAGGTGTACAGGAGGTTAGGGCTTGGACTATACAACAAGGTTGGAAAGCTCCACAAGCGGCAAGTGTAATACATACCGATTTTGAAAAAGGCTTTATAAAAGCAGAAGTAATTGCCTATAACGATTTTATTCAATATAAAAGCGAAGCAGCTTGCAGAGAAACGGGTAAATTACGAATAGAAGGAAAAGAATACCTAGTGCAAGATGGAGATGTTATGCACTTTAGATTTAATGTATAAAACATTTAATAGTCGCTATAAACCATCTTTTACTTTTAAATTTTCAATTACTAAGCCAGTTTTGTTTATAATTGTTGAAAACAAGGCAAAATATATGCTTATTATTTTGTAGTTTTGCCCACTTAAAAATCGTGCCGTAACATGATAAGTGCCTAAATGGCTACATAAAATACTCACAAACGGCATGTTAACACTTAAATGTAACACATGAAATTATCTCAATTCCGTTTCGATCTTCCACTAAATCTTATTGCTCAAAACCCTACTAAACGCCGAGAAGATAGTAGAATGATGGTTGTACACCGTAAAACAGGGCAAATAGAAAACAAACATTTTAAAGATATTATTGATTATTTTGACGACAAAGATGTATTTGTAGTAAATAATACCAAGGTTTTTCCTGCCCGTATGTATGGCCGTAAAGAAAAAACAGGTGCCAAAATAGAAGTTTTTTTACTAAGGGAATTAAACAAACCCAATAAATTATGGGATGTAATTGTTGACCCTGCTCGTAAAATTCGTGTAGGCAACAAATTATACTTTGGAGATAACGATGAATTGGTAGCAGAAGTAATTGATAATACCACTAGCCGTGGAAGAACAATACGTTTTTTATGGGAAGGGTCAGATGCTGAATTTAAACAAGTGCTTGAGCTATTGGGAGAAACTCCTTTACCAAAATACATAAAGCGTAAGCCAGATGAAGATGATAAAGAAAGATACCAAACTGTTTACGCAAAAAATGAAGGGGCTGTAGCTGCACCAACTGCAGGTATGCATTTTAGCCAAGAGTTAATTAAACGTTTAGAAATAAAAGGTATTCGCTTTGCAGAAACTACTTTACATACAGGATTAGGTACTTTTAGACCTATTGAAGTAGAAGATTTAAGCAAACATAAAATGGATGCAGAATATTTTCAAGTAAATGAAACAGCTTGCGAAATTGTTAATAAAGCAAAAGAAAAAGGCCACCGTATTTGTAGTATTGGAACTACAACCATGAGATGTTTGGAAACTAGCTTTACTGCACAAAAAATGTTAAAACCAAACGAAGGATGGACAAATCATTTTATACACCCTCCATACGATTTTAATATTGCAGATTCGTTAGTAACAAATTTTCACCTACCAAAAACAAGCTTGCTAATTATGGCTTGCGCCTTTGCTGGTTTCGATTTAATGATGGAAGCTTATGCAAAAGCCATTAAAGATAAATACCGCTTTTTTAGCTATGGCGATGCTATGGTGATTTTGTAAAAGCAATCTATATTTTGGATAGTATAAAAAGCTCAACTTAGGTTGGGCTTTTTATTTATACCAACTTCTTTTAAAACAATACTAAAATACAGATTTAATTCTTTAACTACCCTTACTTACTGCATATTGATAAAGGAAAAAGCAATTAGTCTTAAAATAAGTAGTTAAACCTATAAAATACTACACATTCAACAGCATATCTTTTACCATAGCCTCTAAATTGTACTCCTCTTTCCATCCCCAATCTTTCCTTGCAACAGTATCATCTATACTTTGTGGCCAACTGTTAGCAATTTGTTGGCGGTAATCCTCTTTATAATTAATTTTAAAATCTGGTATATGTTTTTTTATTTCTTCGCTAATTTCCTTTGGCGAAAAACTCATTCCACTTAAATTATATGAAGTTCTAATATTAATTTTTTCAAGTGGTGCTTCCATTAGTTCAATAGTAGCTCGTATAGCATCTGACATGTACATCATAGGTAAATAGGTGTCTTCCTGCAAAAAACTGGTGTATTTTTTTTCAGCTTTTGCTGCATGAAAAATTTCTACTGCATAATCTGTTGTACCACCGCCTGGTTCACTTTTATAACTAATTAATCCTGGGTAGCGCAGGCTACGCACATCTAACCCATATCTATTAAAATAATAATTACACCAAAACTCTCCTGCATATTTACTAATACCATAAACAGTTGTAGGCTCTATAATAGTTTGTTGTGGACAATTTTGCCTTGGAGAGGTAGGCCCAAATACCGCAATACTACTAGGCCAATACACTTTAGTTAGTTTTTCCTCTCTAGCAATATCCAAAACATTTAAAAGGCTTTGCATATTTAAACTCCAAGCAAGGTTAGGGTTTTTTTCGCCAGTGGCAGATAGTATGGCTGCCAACAAATAAATTTGTGTAACATTTTGCCTAATTACCTGTACATGCAACATTTCCTTATTCATAACATCCAAACTAACATAAGGTCCGGTTCCTTCTAATAAAGGGTTTTGCTCCCTTAAGTCGCTCGCTACTACATTTGCATTACCATAAATTTTACGCAACGCCAAGGTTAACTCCACCCCTATTTGCCCACTAGCACCAATAATCAATATTTTTTCTTTACCCATAACAATCGTTTGTAGTGCAAATGTAAAATTGAAAACCGAATAATGTAACTTTGTGCCATGGAAAATTACTTACAAGCTATTTTTACAACCCAAACCTACAATCTAAACAACTTTTTTTTAATAGCTGGACCATGTGCAGTAGAAGGAGAAGAGTTAGTAATGGATGTAGCAGAAAAAGTTTCGGGCATTTGTAAAAATTTAGAAATTCCATACATTTTTAAAGCATCGTATCGTAAAGCAAACCGCACTGCAGCAAGTTCGTTTACCGGTATTGGCGATGAAAAGGCATTGGAATTAATTAAAAAAGTTGGAGAAAAATTTAATGTACCCACCACTACCGATATACATACCGCACAAGAAGCAGAAATGGCTGCAAAGTATGTAGATGTTTTACAAATACCAGCCTTCCTTTGTCGCCAAACAGATTTGTTGGAAGCTGCAGCCAAAACAGGCAAAATTGTAAATGTAAAAAAAGGGCAATTTTTAAGTGGGCAAAGTATGAAGTTTGCTGTTGAAAAAATAAAAAAATTAGGTAATCATAAAGTTGGTTTAATTGAAAGGGGTAACACATTTGGTTATCAAGACTTAGTGGTTGACTACCGAAATATTACTTGGATGAAAGAAATTGGCGTACCTGTAGTTATGGATTGTACACACTCTTTACAACAACCTAACCAAACAAGCGGTATTACAGGCGGTAATCCACAATTAATAGAAACTATTGCCAAAGCAGCTATTGCTACTGGTGCCGATGGTTTATTTATAGAGACACACCCAAACCCTTCTCTTGCAAAAAGTGATGGAGCTAATATGCTTGATTTGAGTTTACTACAAAATTTATTAGAAAAATTGGTTAAAATAAGGGCATCAATAGTATAAACAAAAATACCGCACTAGGCGGTAAAGTTGTTGCTGTTTTAATGATGTTTAGGTGCAAAGACATCGTCTTTAAAAAATATCAACGGATTTAAAAACGGGAATAATTAGTTTTACTACTTAGTAGTAAACTACTTGTTTGTTAGTCGAAGTAGTACCTGAATAGTTGCCTTGTACATAAAAAATAGTTTTCTATACACAAGTATCTAGAAGTAACCAACTAATTAATTGCTAATATTTAATGGGGTTTCTTTTGCTATTAAGGATGTAGTTTTTAACATTCATCCAAAAAGCCACAAATAAATAAATAATTAAGGGAGAACCCATTGTTATAAAGGAGATGTAAATAAAATATTTACGAATAGTAGAGGTGGCAATACCCATTTTTTCTCCAAGGGCAGTACAAACGCCAAATACATGCCACTCAATAAAATATTTAAGCTTATTCACACCACTAATTTAATACATATTTTTTAAAAATAAGGGTTTTATATAGTGCTGTTATTTTTGTAATTTTGCAACTCTCAAATTAAACAATCTAAAAATCGTAAATAACTATGGCTTTTGACATTGAAATGATTAAAGAAGTTTACGCAGAATTTGGTGCTAAAATTGATGCAGCTCGTAAAATAGTAAATAAACCCCTAACGCTTACCGAAAAAATATTGTACACTCACCTTACCGAGGGAGATGCAACAAAAAGTTATGCTAGAGGTGCCGATTATGTGGATTTTGCCCCAGACAGAGTTGCGATGCAAGATGCTACAGCACAAATGGCTTTATTGCAATTTATGCAAAGTGGTCGTACAAAAGTAGCTGTTCCAAGTACGGTGCATTGCGATCATTTAATTGAAGCCAAAGTAAATAGTAAAACAGATTTAAATAGAGCCGTAACCGAAAGTAGTGAAGTGTATGATTTTCTTGCCTCTGTATCAAACAAATATGGTATAGGTTTTTGGAAACCAGGTGCTGGTATTATACATCAAGTAGTGTTGGAAAATTACGCTTTCCCTGGCGGAATGATGATTGGAACAGATAGCCATACCGTAAATGCTGGTGGTTTAGGAATGATTGCAATTGGTGTAGGCGGTGCAGATGCTTGTGATGTAATGGCAGGCTTGCCTTGGGAACTTAAAATGCCCAAACTAATTGGTGTAAAACTAACAGGTAAGCTAAGCGGATGGGCAGCCCCTAAAGATGTAATATTAAAAGTTGCGGGAATATTAACCGTAAAAGGTGGTACAGGTGCAGTGGTTGAATATTTTGGCGAAGGTGCAGTAGCAATGAGTTGTACAGGAAAAGGAACCATTTGTAATATGGGTGCAGAGATAGGTGCAACCACAAGTACTTTTGGATACGATGAAAGCATGAGCCGTTACTTAAAAGCTACAGGTAGAGAAGAAATTGCGAATGCGGCCGATGCAATAAAAGAACATTTAACAGGTGATGCAGAGGTTTATGCAAACCCTACCCAATATTTTGATGAAGTAATAGAAATAGATTTAAATACATTAGAGCCACATTTAAATGGCCCATTTAGTCCAGATTTAGCAACGCCAATTTCTAAAATGAAAGAGGCTGCTTTGGCTAATGGCTGGCCAACAAAAATTGAAGTGGGTTTAATTGGTAGCTGTACCAACTCATCGTACGAAGATATAAGCCGTGCTGTAAGTTTAGCAAAACAAGTAAGCGAAAAAGGCTTAAAATTAAATAGCGAATTTACGATTACCCCTGGTAGTGAGTTAGTACGTTATACTATAGAAAGAGATGGATTTTTAGAAATATTTAATAACATTGGAGCAACAGTTTTTGCAAATGCTTGTGGCCCTTGCATAGGAATGTGGGATAGAGTTGGTGCGGAAAAACAAGAACGCAATACCATTGTACATAGTTTTAATAGAAACTTTGCCAAACGTGCCGATGGTAACCCAAATACATTAGCCTTTGTAGGAAGCCCAGAAATAGTAACAGCAATGGCTATTGCTGGAGATTTAACCTTTAATCCACTAACCGATTTTTTAACCAACGATAAAGGTGAAAAAGTTAAGTTAGATGCCCCAACCGGTTTCGAATTACCTCCAAAAGGGTTTGATGTTGAAGATGCTGGTTATCAAAAACCTGCAGAAGATGGAAGTGGTGTAGAAGTAATTGTATCACCTAGTAGCAAACGTTTACAATTACTTGATCCGTTTACATCTTGGGAAGGTATAGATTTAAAAGGCTTAAAACTATTAATAAAAGCTAAAGGAAAATGCACAACCGACCATATAAGTATGGCTGGCCCTTGGTTAAAATTTAGAGGACATTTAGATAATATTAGTAACAACATGCTGATTGGTGCATTAAACTTTTTTAATGAAAAAACCGACCTTGTAAAAAATCAATTAACTGGCGAATATGGTACAGTGCCTAATACACAAAGAGCCTATAAAGCAGCTGGCATTGGCACTTTAGTTGTGGGCGATGAAAATTATGGCGAAGGTTCATCAAGAGAGCATGCGGCAATGGAACCACGTCATTTAGGTGTGCGAGCAGTATTGGTAAACTCATTTGCAAGAATACACGAAACCAATTTAAAAAAGCAAGGTATGCTTGCGTTAACCTTTGCTAACAAAGGCGATTACAATAAAATTTTAGAAGACGATACGTTTGATATTGAAGGTTTATTGGCATTTGCGCCTAATAAATCGTTACAACTAGTATTAAACCATGCTGATGGAAGTAACGAAACTATACAAGTAAACCATACGTACAACCAACAACAAATTGAGTGGTTTAAGGCTGGTGGTGCGTTAAATATTATTAGAAAAGAATTTGCAGAAAGGAAGTAAGCAATTATTAAAAGAGCTTTTTCAAAAGAGATATTTTGTATGTCCCACAAAGTCACCAAGGTCACAAAGCGGTAATAACCAATATAGAAAAAATCTTTCTGTTCTTATGGCTTTGTGGGATTTCTATTTTTAGAAGGTCTATTTTATTCAGCTTCAAACCAAATTTTACGCTCATCATCCCAATCGCCATTATAATTTATGGTAAGCTCCTCCCCTGCTTCAATAGCCGTAACTGTTTTTATTAAAATAGAAGCTTCCTCATAATCCATAATGTAGGTACAATTGCTTTTGTAACTATGGTTGTAAATAGGTACGTAACCTAGTGCCATACAGCATTCAGTACTACCTTTACCCCATTCAAAAATATAATCATGCAATAAGGTTTTATCTAAATGTTCCCGGTCATTTTTTTGCATAATAATTACTGGAGCAATTTCTATCAAGGTATCTTTTTCAATAAAACTATTGGTAAATACACCTCTTCCTTTTGTAGTTGTGTTATTAATATAGATGTAGTCTTTTAACATGAGATTTAAATTGTAAATTGCATCTTAATACAATATTAAATAATGTCAGTTGAATTAGAGCAAATATCATTACAAAAACAATTTGAAGAAGTAATAGCCTCTGAGGATAAGTTACGCATTCAAGAATTTTTAAATGATCAAAACATTAGTGATGTTGCTGATATTTTATACGATAATGAAGATTACGAAGGGCAAATAATTGCTCATTTATCTATTCATAGGGCAACTAGTGTGTTTAAAATTTTAGACACATCTACCCAAAAAAGAATAATAAAAGATTTACCTGCTTTTAAAACAACCGAGCTTTTAAATGAATTGCCTATAGATGACCGAGTAGCATTTTTAGAAGAATTACCTACTAGTATTGTTAGAGATTTAATAAAAACACTTGGGGTAGAGGAAAGAAAGGAAACGCTTGAGGTATTGGGCTATCCAGAAAATAGTGTAGGCAGAATAATGACACCAGATTATGTTTATGTGTATGAAGATAATACAGTAAGTGAGGTATTAGATATTGTACGAAAATTTGGCAAAAGCAGCGAAACAATTGACGTTATTTATGTAATTAACGAAAAAGATGAGTTGTTAGATGATATTAGAATTAAAGAAATTATACTGGCTGCCCCCACAATAAAAGTAAACGAAATTATGGATGGCAGGTTTATTGCCCTTAATGTAACCGATGACCAAGAAGTAGCCAGCGAAGTATTTAAAATGAATAATCGGGTAGCCTTACCCGTTACAGATAAAAATAATATTTTATTAGGTATTGTTACTATTGATGATATACTTTGGATAGCCGAAGAAGAGTACAGTGAGGATATTCAAAAAATTGGTGGTACCGAAGCATTAGATGAACCGTACACCGAAATGCCTCTTTTTAAATTGTATAAAAAAAGAGTAATTTGGTTAATTATTTTATTTTTTGGAGAGTTAATAACTATAAGTGCCATGCAACAATTTCAAAATGAAATTGCAAAAGTGGTTTTATTAGCAACCTTTATTCCTTTAATTATTTCAAGTGGTGGTAATAGTGGCTCTCAAGCCTCTACCTTAATAATTCAAGCCATGGCTTTAGGAGAAGTTACTATAGCTGACTGGTGGAAAATAATACGAAGAGAAATTTTTAGTGGTTTATTGTTAGGTGGAACATTAGCATTACTAGGTTTTGGAGTAATAACTGTTTGGCACTTATTTTCTCCTCAAACATTTGGCATTTACTATTTACATATTGCTTTAACTATTAGTGTATCTGTTTTGGGTGTAGTTCTTTGGGGTACATTAGTAGGCTCTACCTTACCACTTTTATTAAAACGATTAGGTGCCGATCCTGCAGCTTCTTCTACCCCATTTGTAGCTACATTGGTTGATGTTACAGGTTTACTCATTTATTTTTCGATGGCATTTTTATTTTTAAGAGGTATTTTATTATAGGTAGTGTTGCATTTGTAAGAACTATCTTATTAATATCGATGTTCCTTTTTGTTCGATTCGCTTTCCGGTATCTGGATTAATAAAGGAAAGCATCCACACATAAGTTGCAGGGTCGGCACCTTGTCCTTTGAATTTTCCATCCCATTGTTTTAGCCAATCTCTGGTTTCAAAAACCATTTGCCCAAACCTATTATATACTCTAAATAATAAGTCTTTTACCTTGTAAGCATTTAATGGATATAAGAAATCATTTAACCCATCAGCATTAGGTGTAAACGCATTGGGTACTGCAATAAAACAACTGCCTGCCACTCTTATTTTTTGAAAGCTAGAGTCTTTACAACCTGTACTGCTGCTAACTACAAGCTTTACCAACACATCGGTAAATGCTAAGTTAGTAGAATAGATATGTGGTAGTGGGTTAGGTAAAATGCTTGTAGTATTATCTCCAAAATTCCATAAATAGTTACTTATATTGCCTGTACTGGTATTGGTAAAAGTAGCTAAGTCGTTAGGGCAAACAATAGTAGTGGCTTCAAATTTAGCTTTTATAGCATCAGGTAATACTATAGATATTTTAGCAGATGTATCGGTGCAGGTTCCATTGCTAACAATTAATTGTGCAGTTTTTAAACCAAATGTTCCGTACAAAATTTGAGGGTTTTGTAGGGCACTTCTTCGTAAGTCATCAAAATTCCATTTCCAAATGGTCACTTCATTTAAGCCATTGTGTAAATAATTTATAGTATCTCTTTTACATCCATAAAGAATATTGTATGCAAAATCTGCATTCACCGTATCTTTTGTATTGAAAGATAAGGATTGTCCAGGTATACTTTCTTTGCCACACTCATCAATTATTGTAGTACCATCTATGCCTGTTTGAAGTGTAATGTTGAAATTGCCTTTTACTTGTATGGGCTGTGTAAATTTTACTCTAATTATATTGCTTAGACCTTTCGCATCGCAATTAAAACCAGCAGCACTCAATATAGTAACAGGGGAAGTACCTGTAATAACAAAATCGCTACCATTTGGGGCTACAGAAGCACAACGAATTCTCTTTCTAAAAACAAATTCTACTTCATCTGGGGCACATTTAATAACTTTTGTAATGCTATCCATTGGTGTTGGAAATTGCGGAAAAATTGTAACAGGTATTGTTTCACCGTCGGGTACTCCTTTATTGCAATTATCAACAATGGTATTTCCATCTGCACCAGTACGTATGGTTATATCATAAGTGCCTGGGGGCAGCGGTGCATCTAATGTAAGTAATAACGAATCCATATCAAAACTGCCTGTACAGCCAATGGCTACCGCCGAAATTACATTTGCAATAGGAGGCGAAATAGTAAACTCAGATCCATCTGCTAGCAAACTTGCACACTTCATACGTTTGTTTAATTTAATGGTAGTTTCTGTACCATCGCAAGCAGCTCTTGCACTTTCTAGGTGAGGATCTTTGGGATCGGTTATACTTGCTGTTCCGCCGCCAAACGATAAATCATATCCAATAAAACTTTGAGAAAAATTTGCAACCATTAATAAATAATCATGCCCAATAATAATAGTAGGCATTCTATTATATGGGGTGTTTCCGGGTGCATCTCCTTCGCAATGAAAATCGCCGCTAGCACCTGCCTTACATCCAGTGGGGGAATTATCAAAAGGAGCACCTCCACTTGTACCCACTATGGTACCATAAATATTCATAGAAACTTGTAAAGAGGCATTACTAAAAACAGCATTTGGATTTTGGCCTGTTACATCATACAAAATCCAATCATAATCATCGGCACTGTTTAAACCACTTATTAAAAAACCCAGAGTGCCACTTTGAAAGCAACGAAATTTATACCAAAACGAACGTTCGGATGTTACACCAATTGCACAAAAACTTTGTGCTACATTTTGATTACCACAATCAAAAACTTGATCTTGCCTAAAAACGGACGTACCGCAAACAGGTATAGCAGTGGAAGGGGTTAAACCAAGTGTGGTACACTGTGCAGCAGTTTTATTTGCACTAAAAAAAGAAGTAAAAAAAATAAATAGTAAGGGAATTAGCTTCATTAGTATAAAATTACGTAATTCTGTACAAGAAGGATGCCTAATATTTTGTTATTTCATAAATCGAATCCTATTTCAACTTTCCTTTTATCTCTTGTAACTTTATTAACGCCTCCACTGGGGTAAGTCTATTAATATCAACCGTTTCAAGTAAGGTTCTTATTTCATCAAAAGTAGCAGAGTGGGCATCAAAAATACTTAGTTGCATTTTGGGAACGGCTAAATTTTTAACCACTTCGTCTTTATTGCCTCCCTCCCTACTATCTTCTAATTGTTTTAAAATTTCGTTGGCTCTATCTATCAAACTAGGTGGCATACCTGCCATACGAGCAACATGTATGCCAAAGCTATGGGTACTACCACCGGGGGCAAGTTTGCGTAAAAAAATAATTTTATTACCTACTTCTTTATTGGTTACATGATAGTTTTTTACAGTGGTCAATTTATCTTCTAATTCGTTTAACTCGTGGTAATGTGTAGCAAATAATGTTTTGGGTTGATGAACAGATTTTTGCAAAAACTCTACAATACTCCAAGCAATGCTTATACCATCGTAAGTACTGGTGCCTCTACCAATTTCATCTAACAAAATCAAACTTTTTTCGGTAATGTTATTAATGATGCTTGCCGTTTCATTCATCTCCACCATAAACGTACTTTCACCACCACTAAGGTTGTCGCTTGCTCCTACCCTTGTAAAAATTTTATCTGTTAGCGGAATTTTTGCTTCGCTTGCTGGTACAAAACTACCCATATGTGCAAGCAGAGTTATTAGTGCTGTTTGCCTGAGTATGGCACTTTTACCACTCATATTTGGCCCCGTTAAAATTATTATTTGTTGGGTAGATGGATCTAAGTAAATATCATTTGCAATATACGTTTCGCCAACCGCTAAGTTTTTTTCAATTACTGGGTGGCGACTGTCTTTTAAATTTAAAATATTATCGGTAGTAAGTGTTGGCTTTTTGTAATTAGATAAAAGTGCATTATTTGCAAAGCAACTTAAACAATCTAACACAGCCATTACATGTCCATTTACTTGCATTGGGCTAATATAATCTTGTAATTCGTTTAGCAAACTTTCAAATAATTGAATTTCAATTGCAAAAATTTTATCTTCTGCTCCTAAAATTTTTTCTTCATACTCTTTTAACTCTGGTGTAATGTAGCGTTCGGCATTGGCAAGGGTTTGCTTACGTATCCACGTATTGGGCACTTTTGGTTTATGCAAATTAGTTACCTCTAAATAATAACCAAACACATTATTAAAACTAATTTTTAACGAAGATATTCCTGTTGCTAATGCCTCTTTTTGTTGCAGTTCAATTAGATAATCTTTACCGCCATTTGCTATGTTTTTTAACGAATCTAATTCTTCATTTATTCCGGAAGCAATCATGCCTCCTTTGTTGGCAAGGGCAGGTGGATTTTCAACAATTTCCTTTGATATTTTTTCTAGAATATATTTACAAGGATTTAACGAATCGCCTAGTCGTTTTAAATATTCGTTAGTACTGTTTTCACAAATGGATTTTATGGCATCTGTTTGTTGCAAACCTTTAGCAATTTGCAACACTTCTCTTGGGTTAATTTTTTTAAGCGGCACTTTACTCACCAGTCTTTCTACATCGCCAGCTTGTTTTATGTGTTGTGTAAGTTTTGTACGTAAGTCTGTTTCTTTTATAAGATATTCTACCGTATTTAAGCGTTCGTTAATTTTTGAAAAATCATTCAATGGCATTAGCATCCATCGTTTTAAAAGCCTTGCCCCCATTGGGCTTACTGTAGTATCTATTACTTTTAATAAACTTGTATTTCCTTCTGTGCCCAATAATTCTAAATTACGAATGGTAAATCTATCCATCCATAAATGGTCGTCTTTATCTATACGTTGTAAGCTTGTTATATGTGCAAGATTAGGATGCTCCGTATCTTTTAAATAATGTAAAATTGCTCCGGCTGCAATTATTCCTTCTTTTAAACTTTCTACCCCAAAACCTTTTAAACTATGTGTACCAAAATGTTTTAATAAACTTTCTGTTGCATATACATCTGCAAAAATCCATTCATCTAATCCGTACGTAAAAAATTTTACACCAAATAAGTCTTTAAACAGTTTTTGTTTGTTTCGAACAAAAATAACTTCGGCTGGTTTAAGGCTTTGTAATAATTTATCGGCATATGCCTCATCGCCTTCAGCAATAAAAAATTCACCTGTACTAATATCTAAAAAAGCAACCCCAATTTTTGTTTCCCCAAAATGTAAGGCAGCTAAAAAATTATTGCTGTTATGTTCTAATAATTTATCGTTGGTAGCAACACCTGGTGTAACCAATTCTGTAACGCCACGTTTTACAATTCCTTTAGCTTGCTTTGGGTCTTCTAATTGATCGCAAATGGCAACACGGTAGCCAGCTTTTACAAGTTTATGCAAATAAGTATCTAATGCATGATGAGGAAAACCTGCCAGTTGAGATGAATCTGCATTTCCATTATTACGTTTAGTTAACGTAATTCCTAATACCTGTGATGTTATTACAGCATCTTGCCCAAAGGTTTCGTAAAAATCTCCTACTCTAAACAACAAAATGGCATCTGGGTACTTTGCCTTTATGGCATTGTGTTGTTGCATTAAAGGAGTTTCGGCAGTTGCTTTGGCCATAGGGGCAAAAATAGGGAATGGAACGCTGATTTGTAGGATTGTTAGGCATAAGAAAGATAAAAAACAAAAAATATTAACCATTTTAACTCTTAACAGTTTATTAAGTAATTCATTTTAAACCAACGTTATGCAAATCGATCTATTACTAGTATCTTTGTAACCGTTCTAAAATGTTGGCTTTTAATTAAATTATGTAGAATGAAAAAACGTATTGGTGGATTAATTTTTCTTGTTTTAGCGATTTTTATAGTAAATGCACAACCTCCAAAAGGTATGGGGAAAAGCGACCCAGAGGCTAAAAAGATATTAGATGCTGTAAGTGCTAAATTTAAAACCTTTAAAGCTATTCAATCAAAATTCACCTTAAAAGCAGAAAATGGCTTGGGCAAGGTTTTAACCAACAAAACAGGAACGGTTTATATGAAAGGTAGTAAATACCGAATAAATGTTACTGGGCAAGAAATTTTTTGTGACGGCAATACTGTTTGGACTTTAGATAAGGCTGCTAAGGAAGTAACCGTTAGTAAATATGAAGTTGGAAGTAATACCATTACTCCGCAAAAAATGCTAACTAATTTTTATGATAAGGATTTTTTATATCGTTTAGTAAGCGAAGCAAAGGTGTTACAAGAAATTGAGTTAACCCCAATTGATAAAAGCAAACCTTTCCATAAAGTGGTAGTAAGTATAAATAAGGCTACACAAACTATTAGCAGTACAAAAGTGTTTGAAAAAACAGGCAATAAATATACCTACACGGTTAGCGGAATGAATACAAACGCTACCGTTACCGATGCTCAGTTTGTATTTGATGCTAAAAAATATCCGGGTTTTGAGGTAGTGGATTTAAGGTAATAAATGTTCGAAAAGATAAATAATACCTTCTAAAATATTATGCATAAAAAAGGCTAATTTAAACGTAGTCTTTTATTATTTCCCCCATCTATAACTTTCTAATTTTAATCCCATTAAGTCAATAACTCTATCTACTACTGTAGCTGCGACTTCTTCAATGGTTTTAGGGTTACTATAAAAAGATGGAGTTGCAGGACAAATAATTCCACCTGCTAGTGTAATAGTTTCCATATTTTTTATATGTATTAGATTATAAGGGGTTTCTCTTGCTACGCAAATTAATTTTCTTCTTTCCTTTAATACAACATCAGCGGCCCTTGTTATTAAATCATTGCTTATTCCGTTTGCTATTCTACCCAAAGTACCCATACTACATGGTATTAAAACCATCGTATTAAACTGTCCAGACCCAGAGGCAAAGGGTGCGGAAAAATCGTTTTGGCTATAAAATTTTACTGGTAGATTTTTATAGGCATCATTGCCTAATTCAGTTTGCCAAACATCTTTTGCATTTTCCGTCATTACCACAGCTAATTCATCCCATTGACTTTTTATAGCTAATAACTTAGATATCAATAAATTTGAATAAATTGATCCACTCGCCCCGGTAATAGCAATTAAAATTTTCTGCATTTAATATAGATTTACGTACCTCTAAACTACTAAACAATTTCTTTCCGTAAAAAGTTATGGATTTGGTCATTTTTTTGACTTAACAGGTACTATTTATAATTGAACATTCGTGCACTTTAGCTTGAGTTTAAACTTTGTAAATTATAAAAAGAAATGCCTTTTACGATTCAATCACATATGCATTATAAATTGATATCTAATTACTTATATAAGTTACCAAATATGCAAATACCTTAACTGTCTATTTATACTTTGTAAAATACATATTATTGTTTAATTTATTTATTAAAAAAAAATGTACAAAATCTAAAAATTAGGTAATTCAGGTATTGCATTAAACTGATTGTTATTATTTTCAAAAGCCATACAATTAATTCCATTTGTGAGTATTATAAATTTGCTTTGTAAAAAACTATGGTAACCAAGCGTTTGGGTTAAAACTTTTTCAGTTAAAGCCACTTCCATTTCTTTACATTCTATAAGCATCCAAGGATTAGAATTGGTATCGTACACAACAATATCAAAACGCTTTTTTAATCCATTAATTTTAATTTCTTTCTCTACGGCAATTAGTGAGGATGGATACTTTTTTACTACTATAATATAATTTAAAAAATTTTGCCTAACCCATTCTTCAGGGGTAAGTACAATCCATTGCTTACGTAACTTATCAAAAATAAATTCGCTGTTATTTTCTTTTTTAATTTGGGGTTGGTATGCTGGATAATCAATTTTTATCATTAAGGTTAAAAGAATTTAGTATTTTTATTGATTAAGATAAGTTTTTGATGTACACAAAGGTATGTGCTATCCATAAAACTTAAGGATACTTACTTAAAACTATCCTTAATTATTTAGGTAAAAATGCATAAAAAAATATGTTGTAAACAACTATCTTACCATAAAATTTAAATAAATCCCAGTTAGGGTTAGGTATGAAATCGAAAAAAGAAATAGTTGATAATTGGCTGCCACGCTATACTGGCGAAACGTTAGAAAATTTTGGTAAATATATTTTATTAACCAATTTTAGTAATTATGTAAATATGTTTGCGGAGTGGAATAATGTAGAAGTTGTAGGTAAAGATAGACCTATGCAATGTGCAACAGCTGGCGATATTACCATAATAAATTTTGGTATGGGAAGTCCGGGTGCCGCTACCATCATGGATTTACTTAGCTCCATAGAGCCAAAGGCTGTATTATTTTTAGGCAAATGTGGTGGTTTAAAAAAACGTCACGAAATTGGTGATTTAATTTTGCCAATTGCCGCTATGAGAGGCGAAGGAACGAGTAATGATTATTTTCCGCCAATTGTGCCAGCATTACCAAGCTTTAGTTTACAAAAAGCAATAAGTACAACTATAAGAGATAACGAAACTGATTATTGGACAGGCACAGTTTACACCACCAACCGCCGAGTGTGGGAGCATGATGATGAGTTTAAAACGTATTTAGAAAAAGTAAGAGCTTATGCCATTGATATGGAAACAGCTACAATATTTAGTGTTGGCTTTTACAATAAAATACCAACGGGTGCTTTGCTTTTAGTAAGCGATCAACCCATGGTGCCAGAAGGTGTAAAAACAGAAGCTAGTGATAAAAAAGTTACAGGTGCTTTTGTAGATAGGCATTTAAAAATTGGCATAGAATCGTTAAAGCAATTAATAAATGATGGATTAACTGTGCGGCATTTAAAGTTTTAATACACGTTATTTTAACTACACAAATTGGATGAATTACTTTCCATAAAAAATTTATCTGTTTCATTTACCCAAGATGGTGAGGTAAATGAGGCTGTAAAAAATATTTCGATTGAGGTAAACAAAAACGAAATTATTGCTATTGTTGGTGAAAGTGGCAGTGGCAAATCTGTTACTGCCTTATCCATTTTACAATTACTTCCCAAACAAACTACTGTAAGTGGCCAAATAGTTTTTAACCATACAGGCCATACAATTGACTTTACAAAACTAACTAGTAAAGAAATAAGTGCCTACAGAGGTAATGCAGTTAGTATGATTTTTCAAGAGCCAATGACATCACTTAATCCAGTATTTACCTGTGGGCAACAGGTAATGGAAGTACTTCAACTACATAAAAAAATTAGTAAAGAAGAGGCTAAACAACAAACCATTAAGTTATTTGAAAAAGTAAAACTTCCTAATCCTTCAACTATAATAAACCGTTATCCGCATGAGTTAAGTGGTGGGCAAAAACAACGGGTAATGATTGCTATGGCAATTTGCTGCAACCCCTCCCTACTCATTGCTGATGAGCCTACCACAGCTTTAGATGTAACCGTACAAAAAACAATTTTAGAATTGTTGAAAGAATTACAAGTACAAAATCAATTAAGTATTATTTTAATAACACACGATTTGGATTTAGTTGCAGATGTTGCAGATAAAATTGTGGTGTTATATAAAGGCGAATTAATTGAAAAGGGTACTACCAGATCAATTTTAAAAAACCCACAGCATTGGTACACAAAAGCCTTACTTGCTTGTAGGCCAGTTGCAAATGCAAAGGGCAGTAGGTTACCAGTGGTTGCCGACTTTATTGAGTCAGGGATGGTGAGTGATCATTCGTCAGTAATCAGTCGTCAATCACCAATCAATCCTCACCACTTGCCACTCACCACTCAGCACTCTTGTTTTTCTCCCATTTTAACTGTAGAAAATTTAAGTGTTCATTTTGAAGAAAAGAAAAAACTGTTTATCAAGCCAAAAATTTTTAAAGCTGTTGATAATGTAACTTTTACGGTATTTAAAGGAGAAACAATTGGCTTAGTTGGCGAAAGTGGTTGCGGCAAAACAACCTTGGGCAGGGCTATTTTGCAACTTGTACCAACAACAAGTGGAAAAATAATATTAAATGGAAAAGATATGACGACCTTATCGCCAAAAATATTAAGAGAAAGTAGAAAAGATTTACAAATTGTTTTTCAAGATCCTTACGGCTCGTTAAATCCAAGATTAAGTATTGGCGAAGCCATTTTAGAGCCCCTAAACGTTCATTCAATTTTAAAAAATAAAAACGAACGAAAAGAAAAAGTAATGGAGCTATTACAAAAAGTAAATTTAAACCCCGACCAATTCAATAGATATCCTCACCAATTTAGTGGTGGGCAAAGGCAGCGTATTTGTATAGCAAGAGCTTTAGCCTTAAGTCCTAGTTTTTTAATTTTTGATGAAAGCCTTAGTGCCTTAGATATTAGCGTACAGGCACAAGTATTAAATTTATTGAGCGACTTAAAAAGCGAATTTAATTTTACGTCTATTTTTATAAGCCACGATTTATCTGTTGTACATTATATAAGCGACCGTATTATGGTAATGCATCATGGTAAAATTGTAGAGCAAGGTAAGGCAGATGAGGTATACTTCAATCCTAAAGAACCCTATACACAAAAACTTATAGAAGCTATCCCAGGCAAAAAATTAGTTACTACTTAAAAACACTTTTTTTATTCCCATAAAAATTAGTTCATTTTTGCAGAAAGGGCAGATGACTGACCATATTTTATTTTTTTAAATTTTATTTTCCTTTTTTTATAGGTTAGTACAAATAAATTATCAAACTCATTATCGCCTAGGTTTTCTATCGTATATTTTTTAACCCCTAAACGCCTTATTAATTTTGGCACAGTATTGCTATGCCCAACCACCAATATTGTTTTTCCATTACTATGGTTTTGATTTATTTTATTCACCAAATCGTTACCTATTGTATCTGCTAAATATTTTATTAGGGGAATATTGTACAATAATTTAATACTATCTGCTGTTTGAAGGGTACGTCTTGTATCTGTACTAAATATTGTTTGTATACCTTTATTATTAAGTTTATGCATTAAATCTCCAGCCCGAGCAAAACCCGCTGTGGTTAATGTGGGATTTTTACCTGTATCTTTTTCGGCATGGCGTACTACATAAATAGTAGTATTAGCTTCAAATAGTGGCTTTTGAGCCTTTAGATTTAATGAAAATGATGTAAGAAGTATATAAACTACAAAAGATGATTTTAGACCCATTTTTAGTTTTTTCATACAACAAAATAACTAATACTTTTTTAATGCAACGAATGGTAAATAATAGACCTCTTTATTTGGCAACAAATTTGCTAAATTGCAACATTAAAAAACTGCCCTAAGGCTATGGTTATTACTTAAAAAGTAATAATGTAAAAGAGTCCTGAAAGTTTCGGGATGTTTATTGCGAAGCTAATAAAGATTGGATTTGCACTAAAGTTGGGTATAAAATAAAGTATATATGTGTGGAATTGTTGGATATACAGGGCATAGACAGGCTTATCCCATAGTAATTACTGGCCTAAAACGTTTGGAATATAGAGGCTACGATAGTACGGGTTTGGCACTTTTAAATCAGGGGTTAAATGTATATAAAAAGAAAGGCAGAGTAGCTGATTTAGAGGAAAGTATTATTGGAAAAGATTTGAAAGCTACTATTGGCATTGGTCATACCCGTTGGGCTACGCACGGAGAACCTAGCGATAGAAATGCTCATCCACACCAAAGCAAAAGTGGTAAGTTGGCTATGATACATAATGGTATAATAGAAAATTACGCACAAATAAAAAAAGAATTAGCTAATAAAGGCTACGAATTTACAAGCGATACGGATACCGAAGTTTTATTAAATTTTATTGAAGATATTAGAGAAAATAATGAGTGTAATCTAGAGGAAGCAGTAAGAGTCGCGTTGAAAAGAGTAACAGGAGCCTATTGCATTTTATTAATTGACGAAGATGACCCTGAAACAATTATTGCCGCAAGAAAAGGTAGCCCATTAGTAATTGGTGTTGGTAAAGGCGAACATTTTTTAGGTAGCGATGCTAGCCCTATGTTGGAGTACACCAAGGAAGTAGTATATGTAAACGATTATGAATTAGCTATTGTAAAACCCAATGAATTAATTCTTAAAAATTTAGGTAACGAAAAAATTACTCCATTTATAACTAAGCTTGATATGGAATTAGCAGCTATTGAAAAAGGCGGCTACGAACATTTTATGCTTAAAGAAATATTTGAGCAACCTAGCACCATACAAGATTGCTTACGAGGACGACTAGACGCAAATGCAGGTACTATAACAATGGCTGGGGTTGAAGATAATATGGAGCAACTAAAAAATGCAAACAGAATTATGATAGTTGCTTGTGGCACTAGTTGGCATGCAGGCTTAGTTGCAGAATATGTTATTGAAGAATTATGTAGAATACCTGTAGAGGTTGAATATGCTAGTGAATTTAGGTATCGTAACCCAATCATACATAAAGGCGATGTTATAATTGCTATTAGCCAAAGCGGTGAAACGGCTGATACGTTGGTAGCCTTAGAAAAAGCCAAAGAACAGGGTGCGTTTATTTTTGGTGTTGTAAATGCAGTAGGATCTAGCATTGCCCGTTTGAGCCATGCTGGTGCTTATACACATAGCGGCCCAGAAATTGGCGTAGCCAGTACCAAAGCATTTACTGGGCAATTAGCCGTGTTAAATATGATGGCATTAAAAATTGCAAAAGCAAAAGGAACTATAAAAACTGAATATTATTTACACCTATTGCAAGAGTTACAAGATGTACCCGAAAAAGTAGAAGCCATTTTAAAAAATGCGGATGAACTAAAAGTAATTGCCGCTAAATATGTAACTGCCCGAGACTTTTTATTTTTAGGGAGAGGTTACAATTTTCCAATTGCATTAGAAGGCGCTTTAAAGCTAAAAGAAATTAGCTATATACATGCAGAGGGCTACCCTGCTGCAGAAATGAAGCATGGCCCAATAGCTTTGGTAGATGAAAATTTACCCGTAGTTTTTATTGCAACAAAAGATAGCTACCACGAAAAAATTATAAGTAATATGCAAGAAATAAAAGCTCGAAAAGGCAAAGTTATTTCTATTATTACGGATGGAGATGAAGTAAGCCCAACTTTAAGTAACGATACCTTTAGCATACCATCAGCCGATGAAATTATTGCTCCCATTCTTAGTGTAATTCCACTTCAGCTTTTATCGTATTATGTAGGTACATTAAAAGATGTAGATGTAGATAAACCAAGGAATTTAGCTAAGAGTGTAACGGTGGAGTAATAAACACACTCCGCCCACCTAAGGGGAAGCTGTCTCTGCAATTATTAAAGTACTTTAGGATTGTACAAAATACTTAGCTCAATTAAGAGCTATTTAAATTTCTGATTGAGTTACAACTATTTTTTACGAACTTTAGTATTATTAATTTTTGAAAATTACGAAGTCTAAATATATTATACACTAAAAATTTAAGTTCCCCCTTAGGGGACAGGGGTTCATGAATATCATTCAAAAACATCCAGTAAATAAACTTGGCTATAATTTTATAGCTCCACAGTACATTCCTAAAGGAAAAGATGAATACCATTTGCGTAATAAACAAAATACAAGTGGAATAAAATACCGAAAACTTACCTCCCTAGAAATAGAAGTGTTAGTGCGCAATAGAAATGCATCAGATGATTGGAATAATATTTTAGTAGCCTCTCCTTTTAATGCGGAACTAATAAAAAATTGTAAATTTTATGGCTTAGTACGTATTGGAATTTTAGAACCCTTTTATTTAGAGTTTCATAATTTAAGAATGCCCATTGGCTTATATAATAGCACCATTATCAGTTGCGATTTTGGCAACAATGTATGTATAGATCATGTAGATTTTTTAAGCCACTATATTATTGGGAATGATGTTATAATAGCCAATGTAAATGAATTAGCTTGTACCGATAATTCAAAATTTGGTAATGGAATAGTACAAGATGGGGAGGAGGAAAAAATAAGAACCTGGATGGAACTGTGTAATGAAAATGGCGGAAGAAAAGTAATTCCGTTTAATGGCATGTTGGTAGGTGATGCTTATATGTGGAGTAAGTACAGAGATAATATTGCCTTGCTAGATAAATTTACAGCATTTACACAGAAAGAATTTGGTGTCCAACGAGGTTATTATGGAATGATTGGTGATAGAACAGTAATAAAAAACTGTGGAATTATTAAAGATGTGTTGATTGGCACAGATGCTTATTTTAAAGGAGCAAATAAATTAAAAAATTTAACCGTAAATAGCGATTCAAAACGTAAATCGCAAATTGGCGAAGGATGCGAAATGGTGAACGGAATTGTTGGCTTTGGTTGTAGAATTTTTTATGGTGTAAAAGCTGTTCGTTTTGTTATGGCCAGTCACTCGCAATTAAAATATGGTGCAAGGCTTATAAATTCTTATTTAGGTAATAATTCTACCATTAGCTGTTGTGAAGTATTGAATTCATTAATTTTTCCTTCACATGAGCAACATCATAATAATTCATTTTTATGTGCAGCATTAGTAATGGGCCAAAGCAATATTGCTGCCGGTGCAACAATTGGTAGCAATCATAATAGCCGTAGTGCCGATGGTGAAATTGTTGCTGGGCGTGGTTTTTGGCCTGGCTTATGTGTTAGTTTAAAACACAATAGTAAATTTTCTTCGTTTACGATTATAGCTAAAGGCGATTTTCCTTCTGAATTAAATATACCTATTCCATTTAGTTTAGTAAGTAATGATGTAGCAAAAGACAAAATAATTGTGCTACCTGCCTATTGGTTTATGTATAATATGTATGCACTTGCTCGTAATGCAAGAAAGTATGCCGAAAGAGATCGACGAACTGAAAAAATCCAACGTATAGAATTTGATTATTTAGCTCCTGATACAATTAATGAAATAGTTGATTCAGTAAACTTATTATCTACATTAAACTTAAATGAAAAGGGAAGTGCAGAAGTAATTGGATGGGAAAACTCCAAACGAAATACAGAGGTGGTTAAAGTACCTCAAGCCATTGCAGTTTTTAAAGAGTTAATACAATATTATGGAGTGATGGAAATTTTCAAGCACATTAGTTCAACTAAAATACCCAATTTTGATGTGTTGAAAAAATCATTATCTGCAAAAATACAACGTAGTCAATGGCTAAATATTGGGGGGCAATTAATTAGAAAAGAAGAAGTAGATAAATTAAAACGTGATATTGTAAGTGGTAAAATAAAAGGTTGGGCTGAAATACACAATTTTTATAAAGTGCAAGGAGAATTATACAGTACAGATAAATTAAATCATGCCTACACCTCGTTATTAGAAATCTTAAATATTACTCCTAAACAGTTTACCCCTTCCTTATTAAAAGAATTACTATTTAAAGCAATTGCAACAAAAGAATGGATGTACAAAGGTATTTACGATAGTAAGGCAAAAGATTACAGCAATCCTTTTAGAAAAATGGTTTACGAAACCAATACCGAAATGAATAATGTACTAGGAAAATTAGAAGACAATACATTTATACAAGAACAATTAGCAGAATTAGATACTTTAAAAAAACAAGTAAAAGCTAGCATTAAAAAATTAGCTTTATAAGAATGAGTGCGGTAGATATGTATATTAATGATTTAACGCCTGTACAAAAAAATAGCTGTAAAAGTTAGGGCATTAATTTTTGAATTAGTCCCTAATATTCAAGAAAAATTCAGTTACAAACTTCCCTTTTACCATTTTTTTGGAATTTGTTCTTATGTAATTCAAATACCAAATGGACTAGATGTTTGCTTTTGTGGAGGGCAAGATTTATTAGATGAATTTTAACAACTTTTGATTACCTAACTTTGAGCAAAAAAAATTGAAACAATTATTATTTATTTTCACTTTTGTTTGTTGCAGCTTATTTTGCCAAGCCCAATCCATAGCTCAAATAAAAAAAGAATTAGAAACTACCCCAGACCCTATTGGGTATGTAAAATTTAAATTAAAAAAGAAATATGTTATAGACTCTGTTGTTGTAGTTAGCACATCAAATTTTATGGGCATTGCAGATAGTTTAGTGTATAAAGGTAAAACCGGAAAAGTGTATGGCCCTTTTAAAAAAGCTAATTACTTAATTAAAATTTTATTTAAAGCACCCAATACATTTTATCATATACAACATATTGTAATTGACACGGCTATATTTAGAGAAAGATTTGCTACCAATTTAGCAGATAGTATTTTATATAAAATAAATAATAAAATAGAAACATTTGCTAGTATGGCAAATAAATACAGTGCAGATTATGCAAGTGCAGCAAACGGTGGAGATTTAGGCTGGTTTATACGTGGCGTTATGTTACCGAAATTAGATGCTGCTTTAACTAAACATAAAAAAGGGGAATTATTTAAAGTATGGACTGAGGCTGGTTTACACATCGTACGTATTGTAGATAATCCTAAAAAAGACACGGGCTATGGATTATTACTAAGAGTTATTTTGTAAAATAGTCTATAGCCAATTCATACCCTTTTAAACCTAATCCACTTATTACGCCTTTAGCTTTTGCAGATACATGAGATAATTTCCTAACCTCTTCTCTACCAAAAATATTAGAAATATGTACCTCTATTACTGGAGATGTAATAGCAGCAATGGCATCGCCTATTGCAACGGAAGTATGGGTATAACCACCAGGGTTAAAAATAATTCCATTAAAACTAAAACCAACTTCTTGAATTTTATTTATTAATTCTCCCTCAACATTACTTTGATAATATAGGAACTCTACTGAAGTGAATTTTTGTTGTAGTTTATCAAAAAAACTAGCAAAACTTTCTTCGCCATAAATATCTACTTCTCTAACACCAAGTAAGTTTAAATTTGGTCCGTTAATTATGGCTATTTTCATTACCCTTTTGGTTTTGTAGTTATAGAATTATCTGTAAATATACATTGAACGGTATACCCTAACGGATCGTAATAATTTTTCAAGATATTGGTTATTTAGTTCTCATCATTTCAATAAAATTATCAAATAAATACCTGCTATCATGTGGTCCGGGAGTAGCCTCTGGATGGTATTGAACAGAAAATGCCTTTTTATTTTTAACCCGTATTCCCTCTATGGAATTATCATTGAGGTTAAGATGTGTTATTTCAATAGTTGGATTAGCATTTACTGAATCAGGATTTACACCAAAACCATGGTTTTGTGTTGTTATTTCGCTTTTGCCTGTTATAATATTTTTTACGGGATGGTTTAAACCTCTATGCCCATGATGCATTTTAAAGGTTGAAATATTATTAGCTAAGGCTAATAACTGATGCCCTAAGCAAATACCAAATAAAGGTTTATCAGCAGCTAAAATTTGCTTAACCGTTTTAACTGCGTAATCCATTGGTGCTGGGTCTCCGGGGCCATTACTCATAAAGTAGCCAGTAGGTTTAAATTTTTCTAGTTCTTGGAACGAAGTTTTGGCATTGTGTACTTTAACATAAACACCACGTTCAACTAAACAAGTTAAAATAGTTGCCTTTACCCCAAAATCAAGTACAGCAACTCGTAGTTTGCTATTTTCGTTTCCCAAAAAATAAGGAGCTTCAGTACTAACTGTACTAGCTAGCTCTAAGCCATCCATACTAGGGACTTGTTCTAATTCGGCTTTTAAATTTTCTATATCTAAGTTACTACTACTAATAATACAGTTCATAGCTCCTTGTTTACGAATATGGGCTACTAAAGCTCTTGTATCAATACCATTAATGGCTACTAAATGTTGCTTTTCAAAATATTGCTGTAAACTTTCTTCCGCTAAAAACCGGCTATACTTTTCTTCTAAATTTCTACCAATCACCCCTTTTACTTTTACCCCATCGCTTTCAACATCTTTTGCCCTAGTGCCATAGTTGCCTATATGGGCATTATTCATTATTAAAATTTGTCCACTATAGCTTGGGTCGGTAAATACCTCTTGATATCCCGTCATACCTGTATTAAAACAAATTTCGCCGGTTGCAGTACCTATTTTACCAAAGGCTTTGCCTTTAAAAACTGTGCCGTCTTTTAAAATTAAAATTGCTTGTTGTGTAGTTGTTGTAATTGGCATTTATAAAAAGAAGTTTTGCAAAGAAAACACTTCTATTGCATTTGTGGTAAAATAATTTTTCACATAATATTTAACGATGACATCTTTTTAAAAAATGTAAACGTTTTTACACTAATAGCATAAAAAAAGCCTCGATAAAATATCGAGGCTTATATAAATTTTAAAACGTTTGTTAAACTTCTTTACTAGCGTTTAATTTGTCTTGTAATTCTTTTAATTCATCCATTTTACCATCTGCAGCTAATTGTACTTGTTGTGCCCAAGTTGTTGGATCTAAATGACCAACTTTGGTATTGGTAGCCATTAAAATTTCTTTTACTTTTTCGGCAGTTGTGTTAGCTAATTCAGCAAAAGTACTAATAGCAGCAGCTACTGATGCTTCAGCAGCTCTAGGGCCTATACCTTCTATTATACTAAGTCATCTCCAGTTTTATCAGCTTTAGGAGCTTTTGCAACCTTTGCTTTTGGTGCAGCTTCAACTTCAACAGCCTCTGCTGTAAATACTTCATCAGCTGTAGCAGATGCTTTTGCTTTGCTACCGCTTCTTCGTGTTTTTTTAGCTGATTCAGCAGTTGCAAGTGAAATTCCTTTTCCGTAAATTTCGTTAAAATCAACTAGTTCTATCATTGCAATTTCTGCATTATCACCAACTCTAGCACCAAGCTTTATAATACGAGTGTATCCTCCAGGACGTGCCGCAATTTTTGGTGCAACTACTGTAAATAATTCTTTTACAGCTGCTTTATCGTTTAAATAACTAAATACTATACGATGGTTGTGCATAATAGCTTCTTTGCTACTTGTATTTTTTGTTTTTGTAATGATTGGCTCTATGTAGGTACGCAAAGCTTTTGCTTTAGCCAATGTTGTAGTTATACGCTTATACGTAATTAACTGGCAACCTAAATTCATTAATAATGCCTTTCTGTGAGAGGCTGTTCTGCTTAAATTGTTTTGTTTGTCCCCGTGACGCATGACGTTTTGTTTTTGTATCTCCTTTGCTTTATCGAAAGCAAATTCAAAAGGTTAAATTCCCTCACACCGTGTCAGGATTTGTGAGGTACTTGTGTTATAAAAGCTCCAGTTCCCCTTTAGGGGCGGAGGGGTTTATTCATCATCCAATTTCAACTTACCTAAGTCCATACCAAAGCCTAAACCTCTTTCGTTTAACACTTGCTCAATTTCACTTAAAGATTTTTGACCAAAGTTTCTAAACTTCATCAAATCTTCTTGCTCGTACTGTACCAACTCACTTAACGAGTTAATTTTAGCTGCTTTTAAGCAATTGAATGCTCTAACAGATAAATCTAAATCTTCTAATGGAGTTTTTAATACTTTACGTAATTGTAAGGTTTGTTCATCAACTAAATCTTCTTTCTTTTCTTCTTTATTATCAAACGTAATATTTTCGTCTGTAATAATCATTAAGTGTTGAATTAAGATGCGACTAGCTTGTTTTACAGCTTCTTCTGGGTGAATAGTACCATCGGTAACTACTTCCATAATTAATTTTTCGAAATCGGTACGTTGCTCAACCCTAGTATTTTCAATAGTGTATTTTACATTTTTTATTGGAGTGTAAATAGCATCTACAGAAATATAACCAAAGTGGCTACTTTTTTCTCTGCTTTCTTCAGCAGGTACATAACCTCTTCCTTTGTTTACTGTAATTTCTATATCTAATTTTGCACTGCTATCTAGCGTACAAATTAATAATTCTGGATTCATTACTTCAAAAGATGGAGTAGCTTCTCCAATCATTCCTGCAGTAAATTCAGTTTTATTTTTTATAGATAAGGTTATTTTTTCTGTGCCTACTTCACCTTCAACCTTACGCTTTAAACGAACTTGCTTAAGGTTTAAGATAATTTCAGTAACATCTTCTGTAATACCTTTAATAGTTGCAAATTCATGATCGGCACCTGCAATGTTGATTCCAACAATTGCATAACCTTCTAATGAATTTAATAATACTCTACGTAATGCATTACCGATGGTTACGCCGTAACCAGGCTCTAGCGGACGAAACTCAAAATTAGCTTCAAACTCAGTTGCTTTTTGTAGAACGATTTTATCGGGCTTAATAAAATTTAAAATTCCCATATTAAATTATTGTTTTATTGTTTTTTTAATGCGTACGCTAAGTTTAAGGGACAAGGCACTTATTACTTACTGTACAATTCCACAATCAATTGCTCCTTAATATTTTCAGGAACACTTTCTCTTTCTGGATAGGTAATAAAAGTACCTTTTTGCTCACTTTCGCTCCAATCTACCCAACTAAACTTAGGATTTTTTCCACGTAAGTTGCTAGTTATAGAAGCATTAGCAGCACTTTTATTTCTTAAACCAACTACATCACCTGGCTTACAGCTATGTGATGGAATATTTAAAACATCGCCATTTACAGTAATGTGTTTGTGAGATACTAATTGGCGGGCAGCCGAACGGCTTGGAGCAATACCTAAACGGAATACAACATTATCCAAACGGGCTTCTAGTAATTTAATAAGGTTTTCACCTGTAACACCTTTTCTACGAGCAGCTTCTTCAAAAGTTTTGTAGAATTGTTTTTCTAACAATCCGTAGGTGTACTTTGCTTTTTGCTTTTCTCTTAATTGTAGTGCATACTCACCTAAGGTTTTACGCTTACGTGTTGCTCCATGCTGACCCGGAGGGTTGCTGTTTTTTGTTAAATACTTGCCATTACCAAGAATAGGTTCGCCGTAAATGCGACATTTTTTGGTTTTTGGGCCTGTGTAACGTGCCATATATATTTTTCATTTTCCGCTTTTTTGTATCGGTGCGTTAATCAGTAAAAACGGTAAAAATCAATTAAGCACCCTGTTTATAAAATGAAATATTTATATCGAATATTGAATTTAAAATTTCGAATTTGAAAAATATTTTCAAATTCATACTATTTTTCAAACCAACATCTTTAAAATCTATTAATAAGAACTATTTGAGTTTGTATACTCATTACATTCGAAATCAAAAAAATTCGACATTCAAAATTGTATTATACTCTTCTCTTTTTAGGAGGACGACAACCGTTGTGAGGAATTGGCGTTACATCTTTAATAGTTGTAATTTCAATACCATTTTGAGATAGAGAACGAATTGCACCTTCTCTTCCACTTCCTGGTCCTTTTACGAAAACATCTACTCTTTTTAAACCAGCATCTAAAGCTACTTTAGCTGCATCTGCTGCTGCCATTTGAGCGGCATAGGGAGTATTCTTTTTAGAACCTCTAAAACCCATTTTACCTGCACTACTCCAAGCAATTACTTGCCCTTGTTTATTGGTTAAACTAATAATAATGTTGTTAAAACTTGCTACGATATGAGCATCGCCATATGCATCAACCTTTACTACTCTTTTTTTTGCGGCTGCTTTTCCTGTTGCTTTTGCGCCTTGTGCTTTTGCCATTTATAGGTAATCTTTAAAAATGTTTCCTCAATTTTACTTGAGTTTGATACAACCCTCCTGCCGACTTATTAAAGCTATCTGGTGTTGTAACAAAAAAATATAAGTCTATTTATTTTTAATAATTAAATTGGATGGTTTTTACTAAAATTAGCAGTTCGGCTAATTAGCAAATTATCGCATTAAATTACTTAGTTACTTTCTTTTTACCTGCAACTGTTTTACGCTTACCCTTACGAGTACGGCTATTTGTACGAGTACGCTGACCACGTAAAGGCAAACCTTTACGATGACGTAACCCACGGTAACAAGCAATATCAAGTAAACGTTTAATGTTCATTTGAGTTTCGCTACGTAAAGCACCTTCAGTTTTAAATTCGGAGTTAATGGCATTACGAATAGCAGTTTGCTCATCATCGTTCCATTGATTAACTTTTTTATTTACATCAATACCACATTTTGCTAAAATGTATTTTGCTGTAGATGGACCAATACCATATATATAAGTAAGTCCTATTTCGCCTCTTTTGTTTTTTGGTAAATCTATACCGGCAATACGAGCCATGTTATTTAATTAAATATTAAAAATTAAGAATTAGAAATTATCCTTGCTTTTGCTTAAAACGAGGATTTTTTTTGTTGATCACGTATAATCTACCTTTGCGACGTACAATTTTACAATCTGCACTACGTTTTTTAATTGAAGTTCTTACTTTCATTGTTGTTTATTTATATCTAAATATTATTCTTCCTCTTGTTAAATCATATGGGCTCATTTCAATTCCTACTTTATCACCTGGTAAAATACGTATGTAATGCATCCTCATTTTTCCTGAAATTGTAGCTAGGATTTCGTGTCCATTTTCCAATTTAACTTTAAACATAGCATTGCTTAAGGATTCAACTACCGAGCCGTCTTGTTTAATAAGTGTTTGTTTAGCCATAATTTTCGGACCGCAAAGGTAATACTATTTTTTGTATTTTACTAACAATTTTAAGCAACTTGCCCACAATAATGGCTTTTTTGGGGGAAACAGTATGTTTTTAGAAGAATTTAATGGAAAAATATGAAATGTTTGAGAGCGTTTAGTTAATTTTTTAAACAAAAAAAAGCTAATTTAATAGCCTTAAAATATTGATAATGAATATATTAGTTAAATTTATCTTCGTTTAAATGCACTTTTGTCATCTCATAAAAATGATTTTGCAACTGATGCAATTTTATGGGTTGTTGAATATGTCTTTTTTCATCCCTGTACCATATTTCCATTTTTTCAAAATTACCCACACCTGGTGTTACCATTCTAAAAGCACCTTTCATATATTTTATGGTTCCATCTTCATTGGTTTGTTTCTTAAATTTTAATCTGTCCAATTCTTCATCCGTAATATCTACTGCAGTTAAATCTTTTGGACTAAACCAAAACTCTTGTACCCCATTATTTATGCAAATATCCTGTGCTGTGGGCATAAGTCCTGTTACCATACCTACATGTTTATTACCTGCAAAATCGGCAATTACATAATCGCCTTTTTTTAGTTCATTAAATTTTAGCATAATTAATTGTTTTTAATTACAACAATATAATGAATAATTAATGATGAAAAAAATTTTGATTATTTTTTATAAGATTTGGAGAATAAATTAGGGATGTTTTTAAAAGTATGTTTTATACTGATTAATTTTTAGCCTAAAAATTCACATATCTATTTAAGGATTGGAGACAGCGTAGAGTTGATAATAAAAATTACTTCCCTTCTAACAAAATTTCTAATTTTGAAAGTTTACACCATTGCTACTTTCGATGTTAGCTATTTTTTTTCGATAGCTTTTAAAAAGGCTTTGCCAACGTAATTTTAATACACCTACTACTCCTTCTTTTATAATGCCTTTATTCATTTTGCTAGCCCCTTTCGTACGATCTTTAAAGGTGATGGGCACTTCTGTAATTTTGAAACCAAGTTTCCATGCGGCAAATTTCATTTCAATTTGAAAAGCATAGCCAACAAAATTTATGCTATCGAAATTTATGGCTTCTAATACTTCTTTTTTGTAACAAACAAACCCTGCAGTTGGGTCGATAATGGGCATCCAGGTTATAATACGAGTGTATAACGAGGCCCCTTTAGAAAGTGCTATACGATTGGCGGGCCAGTTTTGTACAGCTCCCCCTTTAACGTAGCGGCTACCTACTGCTACCCCTGCTCCGTTTTTACAACCTACATATAATTTTTCTAAATCAGCTGGGGAGTGGCTAAAATCGGCATCCATTTCAAATACATAGGTGTACCCCTTTTGTATAGCCCATTTAAAGCCATAAATATAGGCTGTACCTAAACCAAGTTTACCTTTTCGCTCTTCTAAAAAAAGTTGATTAGGGTATATTGTAAAAAGCGATTTTACAATTTGTGCTGTACCATCTGGTGAACCATCATCTATAATTAAAATATGATAATGCTGCTGTAAATCAAATACGGCAGCAATAATTGCTTCAATATTTTCTTTTTCGTTGTATGTAGGTATAATAACTAATTTCGCCAATTCAATAAAGTTTGTATTCAAATTTACAATAAATAATTGTTTGGCAGGTAATTCAGTTATCCCCCCTAACATTTATTTATTTTTTAACAATGTACGGTTGTAAATTTCGGTCAATTTTTGTTTAGTATGTAAGGGAAAATCCCCCTTCATAATCCAGTCGTAATAGCTAGGTTCAGCTTTTATTACATCTAACACACTACGTCCTTTATGTTTTCCAAAATTAAATACCTCTATGCCTTTATCATCAAAACTAAACCTACGGGCATAGTCCACAATTTTATCTTCGCCAATTACGCTTAACACACTTTCAACCGTATTGCCTAATTGGGTATACTTATCTAATTGTGACAAAAAAACATCGATAGTTGCAGCAATATCCGCCTCGGCACTATGAGCATCTACCAACTCTTTTTGGCAATAAAATTTGTAGGCAGCTGTTAACGTACGTGGCTCCATATTATAAAAAATATGTTGTACATCTACCATTTTTCTTGTGCTTAAATCTATGGTTAAACCTGCCCTTAAAAATTCTTCCATTAAAACAGGAATATCAAATCGGTTACTGTTGTAGCCGCCTAAATCGCATCCATCTATAAATACTTTTACCTCGTTGGCTACTTCTTTAAACGTAGGGGCATCTTTTACCATTTCATTGGTTATACCATGTATATCGGTACTGCTTTGCGGTATGGGCATTTGTGGATTAATAATTTTGCGTTTTACAACTCTGCTTTCATCGGGCAAAATTTTAATAATTGCAATTTCTACAATTCTGTCGGTGCTAATGCTAACGCCGGTAGTTTCTAAATCAATAAACGCAATGGGTTTGGTAAGTTTAAGCATTTTAATTTTTGGTTAGGTTAAAGAAAAGTTTAGTTTTAAAAGACGATTTACATAAATAAATATACCCCTATTGTGAATTTTACATAATTTTCTGTGTATTTTATCGTTTATTAGATTATTTTTACAATAATAGTTTTTTAACTCTAAAAGATAGTAGAATGAAAAAAATATTTTTTGCACTAAGTTTAGTACTAACAGTTGCAGTAATTTTTAGTAGTTGCCAAACGAGTCGTAAAAGTGGCTGCCCTATGGTTGCTCAATAATCAAATAGTTTAATTATTAAAATAGTGCTATGAATTGGATTAATTTGGTAAGTGAAGATGGACTTACCAAGATAAAAGAATTATCTTACCAACAACCTCAACTAATTTTTAAACACAGTACTCGATGCAGTATTAGTGTAGTTGCTAAAAATAGGCTGGAAAATGCTACCACACCAACCGGTGTTGATTTTTATTATTTAGATTTATTAAACCACAGAACTATATCAGCAAAAATTGCTGAAGATTTTAATGTTTACCACGAAAGCCCACAAATACTTTTAATAAAAAAAGGGGAATGTGTATACGACGAAAGCCACAGTGGAATAAGAATGGAAGATATAGTAGAAGAAGTTATCAAATAAAAAAAGGTTGCAAAAATTGCAACCTTTTTTGTGGAGCTGCAGGGTTTTGTAATAATTCAAAATAGTAATATTCCAGGTGTATTAATGTTCACTATAGTCATGTTCTTTACTGAAAATGGTTATCACAAAACTCTTATTTAGCCTTAAAAGCTAAAATACCGCTTTGCATTATAATAGCAGATATCCTGAATGATACCCCCAATCCATTTTTCATCATTGGGTAAAATACCTTTCTCCATTTCAGCACCAAATAAATTACACAATACCCTTCTGAAATATTCGTGTCGGGAATAGGATAGAAAGCTACGGCTATCAGTTATCATACCAATGAAGGTGCTTACAACTCCCATATTGGATAAGGCATTCAGTTGTTTTTCAATACCCTCTTTCTGATCTAAAAACCACCAGCCGGAGCCATATTGCACTTTGCCTTTGGTAATTCCATCGTTGAAATTTCCACACATGGCAGCAAATACCTCATTATCTGCCGGGTTGATATTGTAAAGAATAGTTTTTGCCAATTCATTATTTTGGTCAAGTGCATTTAGAAATTTTGACAAAGCAGTTGCCTGAGGAAGATCTCCGATTGAGTCAACACCTGCATCTGCGCCCAAAAGGTTTAATAGTCTGCTGTTGTTATTGCGAAGCGGCCCTAAATGGAATTGCTGTACCCAGCCATTTGCATGATATAATTTTCCTAAGGCCAATAAAATTGTTCCGGCAAATGCTTCTGGTTCTGAATAGGAAGCTGCATTTACATCTTCTATAAAATTAATGAACTCATTTTCTAGTTTGGTAGATAAATTTAATTGCGTTGGCATTTGAGTCAATCCATGATCTGCAATTCTGCATCCATGATCATGAAAATAATCAATTCGTTTTGTCAATGCTTCTATTAAATTGTCAATAGATTTTATTTTTATGCCACTTGCATTTTCTAATTTTTCAAGGTATTGAAGGAAGGAAACCCTATCGGCAATATTGAGAATTTTATCGGGGCGGAAAGAAGGCAATACTTTTATTTCAAAATTATCATCGCTTATTTTTTTATGATGGCTTAAATCATCACAAGGGTCATCCGTTGTGCCTACCATTTCTACATTGTAATGTTTCAACAAGCCCCTGGTTGAAAAGGCATCCTGCTGTAACAATTCATTGCATTGATTGTAAATAACAGGTGCGGATGATTCATTGAGGTAATCATCAATTCCAAAAGGGTTTTTCAACTCCATTTGCGACCAGTGAAACAACGGATTGCGCACCAACTGTGGCATACAAGCTGCCCAGTACATAAATTTTTCTTCATCGGAACTAGAACCTGTGATAAATTTTTCATTGATGCCCAAGGCACGCATGGCACGCCATTTATAATGGTCACCTTTTAGCCACAACTCAGTAATTGTATTAAATTTTTTGTTGTCAGCAATTTCATTTGGGGGCAAATGGTTGTGATAGTCTATAATGGGCATGCCTTTGGCATAATCATGGTACAACTTTTCGGCAGTACCCGATTGCAATAAAAAATGGTCGTGTATAAAATTATTCATGTTCATTAAAATTAGATTTACTGATGCCCATTTCTAATCCTCTTAATTCAGCCAGTCCGCGCAGCCTTCCGATGGCTGAATATCCCGGGTTTTTTTTCTTTTTTAAATCGTCCAGCATCTGGTGTCCATGGTCAGGCCGCATGGGAATCGAAATTTTCCTTTGCTGCATAATTTCTATAATTGACTTTACCACAGCATACATATCCACATCACCTTCAAGGTGATTATCTTCAAAAAAATCGCCTGCTTCATTGCGTCTGGTACTTCTTAAATGAATGAAATTAATTCTATCGCCAAATTGTTTCACTATTCCAGGTAAATCATTGTCTTCGCGAACCCCGAAAGAACCCGAACAAAAACACAATCCATTACTTAATGAGGGGACAGCTTCAACCAATGCTTCAATATCGGATGCTGTGCTTACAATACGAGGTAATCCTAAAATTTTAAATGGAGGATCATCAGGATGAATTACCATTTTAACGCCACATGCTTCGGCAACGGGCACAACTTGTTGTAAAAAATAAATCAAATTTGAACGTAGTTTCTCCGCATCTATTCCATCATATGTATCTAGTGCGCTGGTAAATTGTTCTATGGTAAAACTTTTTTCACTGCCAGGTAATCCTTTAATCATATTTTGCTGAACCAATAATTTTTCATCGTCAGACATTGACTCAAACTTGGCTTTAGCAAATACAATTTCCTCGGGAGTATAATCTTGTTCTGCGTTTTTTCTTTTAAGAATAAAAAGATCAAATGCAAGTACAGCAGCCTTTTCGAAGCGTAAAGCCAATGAACCATCGGGCATTGGGTAAGCCAAATTTGTTCTTGTCCAGTCCATTATTGGCATGAAATTATACGTAACAATAAATACCCCACAGGCAGCTAAATTCTTTATCGTTTGTTTATAATTTTCAATATACAATTCAAAGTTTTCGCTTTGTGTTTTGATTGCTTCATGCACCGGTACACTTTCTACTACAGTCCATTGCATTCCAACTGCTTCAATCAATGATTTTCTTTCTTGAATATCTTCTATAGTCCATACCTGACCATTTGGAATTTGGTGTAAAGCAGTTACTACTCCTGTACAACCTGCCTGGCGAATATCCCATAAGCTAACCGGATCTTTAGGGCCATACCAGCGCATAGTTTGTTGCATTCTAAACCCTGTATTTTTATCAGAAATAAAATCGGACATAGTATTTATTTATACACCACTGAATGAAGTAAAACCACCATCTACCGTAATGGTGGTTCCGGTTACAAATTTTGATGCATCGCTAAGTAACCAAACCAATACCCCACCTAGTTCATCAGGACTACCAAAACGTTTAAAAGGCGTTTGTTTAATAACCGATTCACCACGACTGGTATAACTGCCATTTTCGTTGGTTAACAATGTTCTATTTTGCTCAGTAAGAAAAAAGCCCGGCACCAATGCATTCATTCTTATTTTATCGCCATATCGGTTTGCCAGTTCCACCGCCATCCATTTGTTGAAAGATTCAACAGCAGATTTACCCATGCTGTAGCCCAACACTTTTGTAAGCGTTCTTGGCACACTCACCGATGAAATATTAACAATACTACCGCTACCATTTTCCGCAATGGCTTTACCAAAAATCAATGTTGGCAAAACTGTTCCCCACAAGTTCACATCCATTGCCTTTTTCATACCCGCTAAATCCATTGAAAAAATATCATCACCGGGTTGCAAAACTGCTTCCGGAACATTTCCACCGGCTGCATTCACTAAGCCGTCAATTTTTCCAAATGCATATAGCACTTTGTTGCAGCATTCTTTTAGGGCTACCTCATTTTGAACATCTGCAATCAATGCAATTGCTTTTCCACCGGCAGCATTAATTTCATCGGCTCTTTCAATAGCAACTTTTTCGTTGCGTCCCATTATTCCGACAGCAGCACCAGCATTGCTCAAAGCCTTAATAAATGCATATCCTAGAATGCCCGTTCCCCCAGTTACTACAATAACTTTATCTTTTAAAGAAAAAATATTAGACATCTTATCCATTGTAAATGTTTGTTTGAACGGTACTAGTATAATTTACACCCTTTTCTTATTAGTGGCATTACAATTTTTTCAACCTTAATATAGCTTCCAAGAAATAATAATCTGCATAAATGATCGGCACATCAACATCTTTATTGGATGGTTTATTTCCTGTTGAATGAAGTAAAAAGGCATGATTTATTTCCTTGCTCAGATACCTTTCTGATGACAATTCTTGAATCATAGCTGAAGCTGCATTCTTATATTTATTTTTCAAATCCACTTCATTACATAAAGTTGAAAGCTCCAGCAAGGCAGAAGCTACAATTGCAGCAGCAGATGCATCACGAGCTGTATTTGGAATGGCTGGATCGTCAAAATCCCAATAAGGAACATGGTCTTTAGGCAATCGCTTTAAATAAATATCTGCAGCATTTTTAGCAGTCTGTAAAAATTCTTTATTCCCTGTTTCTCTATAGGTCATTGTAAACCCATAAATGGCCCATGCCTGCCCTCTTGCCCACATGCTGGTATCTGCATAACCCTGGTGTGTTACTCCCTTTATTACCTTACCAGTAATAGTATCATACACCAAAACATGATACGTACTAAAGTCGGGACGAAAATGATTCTTCATGGTTGTTTCTGCATGCTTTACCGCAAGGTCATACAAATTTTTATTTCCGCCATTTTTGGCAGCCCAAAATAACAACTCGAGGTTCATCATATTATCAATGATGGTATTGTGTGGCCAGCCTTTTTCTTTTACCCTGCCCGGCCAGGATAAAATAGTTCCCACATTCGGATTATATAATCTTGCCAATGAATCGGCTGCTCTTAATAATACCTGTTTGTAAGCCGGGTTGCCTGTTATCCTGAACCCATTTCCATAACTGCAATAAAACTGGAATCCCAGGTCATGATTGGAAACAGTTGTGTCTATGACAGCAATTAATTGCTCAGTAGATTTTTCTGCCGCCTTTTTCCAATATTCATCCTTGGTGCTTTCATATAAATACCATTCAATACCCGGCCAGAAACCGCTTCGCCAGTTATAAATATCATTTTTTGTCCATGCTGCTTTACTGCTGTCGATTACAACCGGCATTTTATTATCAACATCATCTGTGTTTGCAGTGGTCGTTGCCTGCGTAGCACAATAAGCAAGCAATTCTTCATTCGTCATTGCTTTCTTTACACTAGGGTTACATGCAAAGAGTATTGCGGACATAGCTATAAAGATAAACCTGTGTAAAACCAACCTGGTAAAGCCTTCTAAATACATACTAATTAATTTATTTTATGATGAGCTACATTTTTGTATTGCATTTTTACCTGTAATGGATGTTGTAATTGTATTTTAAATAACTGCAGATAATTAAACCAGTTTTGGGCATTTGTTATTATACCTGCTTTGTTCCAGGCAGCTCCTGTGTAATAAACAAATGGCTTATCAGTATTTGCCGTTAGCAATGCAAGCAAATGATCATTGCTGACTTTCATTTTTACAACGGACTGTAAAAAGACAGTACCTATACCGGTAGTTCCATGTGCCGGATGTTGCGGTTCCCAATAACCCATTATTCCATTTTGTTCGTCTAGGAATATTGTTCCCTGTTCTTTTCTTTTGATTATACCAACCACTACAGGCAAAGAGTCTTTGTTGCTGTAGCTATAATTAACTTCTATCCTACTCAATTGCGAACCTGCATCCAATGAAACTGTTTTTACCATTTTCACCATCCTGCCTGACACATCCCATTCGTCAAATGATAATTGAAACGAAGAACGAAGAGGCCCGTTGTCCATTACTTTCCATAGCCTGTAATTTTTAGCGTACCAAATAGAATCATTGATGTATGGAGCAATATTTCCTGCTCCCAGTGTTAAACCAACATGAAAATAATCCAGCCCATCACCATGATCAACATGATAATCTGCTTTTTTGTAACGCTCATTCAAAACCAATTTGTCTGTACGCTTTACCCATACATCTATACCATAAGCATTTTCTTTGGTGCCTTCCAATGCTTTGCCATACATGCGAAATGCTATCTTATCATTCTCCCATGCAAAATCATCTTTACGTTCGGGCACATAACGACAATAGGTTTTAGAAGCAATAGCAGTAGGCCTGCCTTTCTGTAGATAAAATTTCACTTCGCTTTTTGCAGCAACATCTACCTGTATCAATAAATTTTGAATGCTGGGTTCCCCTTGATATTCTAACTGAAAAGGAATTTCTTTTTTTGTTGAAGCATTAACAATTTTAAAATTAGCCGTATCTATTGCAGTATATTTTGCTACAACATCTTTCCAAGGAATAGTGATTACTTGTTGTTTAAATGCAGTGTTCCCAATATTCAAGGCTGAAATAGTCAACCTATTTCCGCCTTGTGCAAAAACACAAAAAGAATAAAAAGAAAATAAAAAAACCAGCAAAATATGAATGAATTTCATTTTCATTTTTAATATTTATCAATAATCTATCTTTTTCATTTTGGGTACCAGAAAATGCATAACCAACCAACCTATTAAATAGGCAAGACCACAAATAACAAACATGATTAAATAGCTTTGCGATAAATCTGCCTTAACCAATGGCAATTGAATTTGCTTTAATTTTTCGAAAGCGGTTAAGTCAATTGCTTTTAATTGTTCAATAACTTCATTGGGTAGTTTGCTAATATCTTTTTGGTTTAGATTCACGATATGATCTTGTTTGTCCTTTAGCGATAAGTTTAAAATATTTGTAACATAATCGCCAAGACCGTTTGCTTTGGCCTCTACCCACGATTTTGCAATGCCGCTTGCCCTATATGCATCGAAAAGCAACCCTGCACCTTTTGCAATTAATATACCACCAACAGCACCAAACATTCCGCCAATGCCCGTTACCGAAGCTGTAGCAGATTTAGGAAACATATCGCTTACCGTAGTAAAAATATTGGAGCTCCATGCCTGGTGGCTGCCCATTGCACAACCAATAATGATAAGGGCATACCACATATTTATACTGCCAAGATATTGTGCAAATACTACTGGCAAAATACTTACCGCAAAAATGAGCATAGAGGTTTTGCGTGCTTTAAAAACGGGCCATCCCTTTTTTATAAAATACATAGGCAACCAACCTCCAAACACACTGCCAACAGTAGATAAAGTGTATGCAAGTGCCATAGGCAAAGATTTGGCTGTGCCAACTAAGCCATATTCTTTTTCTAAAAAATCGGGCAACCAAAAAAGATAAAACCACCAAACAGGATCGGTAAAAAACTTACCAATGGCAAAAGCCCATGTTTGTTTATAGGTTAATAGCTTACCCCAAGAAATTGTTTTTACATCTCCATTTAAATCTTTTTCTTCTTCGGGGTCGCTGTGTATATAATCAAACTCGGCCTGCGATAATTTCTTGTGTTTTTTGGGTACTTCATAAATAATGAACCAAAATATTAACCAAACAAAGCCAACCAATCCAGTTAAAATAAATGCCCATTTCCAACCCCAAACTTCTGCAATAGCTGGTACGGTTAGTGGTGCTATAATGGCTCCAATATTTGCACCCGAATTAAAAATGCCTGTTGCAAATGCCCTTTCTTTTTTAGGAAACCACTCTGCTGTAGTTTTGATGGCTGCAGGAAAATTACCCGCCTCTGTAAATCCTAAAAAACCACGGGCTATTAAAAAACCCATCGTATTGGTAGCCAAAGCGTGACCAACAGCAGCCACACTCCACAATGCAGTAGCCAAGGCATAACCAATTTTTGTTCCTAGCTTATCTATTAAACGACCCGCACCCAAAAAACCAATGGCATAACATATTTGAAATGAAATAACAATATTGGCATAGTCAGTCTCTGTCCAGTTAAACTCTTTTGTTAACGGTGATTTTAAAATAGCAATAACGGCTCTGTCGAGGTAATTGATGGTGGTTGCAAAAAATACCATTGCGCAAATCGTCCACCTGTATTTTCCTATAGCTTGCTGGTTCATGTGGTTTTATTTTTTTATAGTTTGAATTAATTCCAACACTTTTATTGTTTCTAATTCTATCGTTGCATAATCCCTGGCTTCCATTAATTTTTTACTGATGAGTTTGCTGCCCATCCCTACTGCACAAACCCCGGCTTTAAACCAACCTTCAATATTTTCTTTGGTTGTATCTACGCCACCGGTAGGCATAAATAATAGTTTTGGAAAAATATCTTTAATTCCACTTAAAAACTCGGGACCAAGCAAATTGCCGGGAAAAAGTTTGATGAATTTTATGCCGGCATTTTCAGCTGCAATAATCTCAGATGGTGTCATACAACCCGGTGCATAAAAAATATCTTTGCTTACTGCATAATCTGCTACTTCTTTTACAAAGCCGGGACTCACTAAAAAATCGGCGCCAGCCTGCATATAATCTTCGGCCTGCTGCAGGTTTTTTATTGTACCCACACCCAGTAAAAGGCCCGGCATATCTGCATTACGCACCGCTACCATTTTTTTAAAGTTTGCCAATGCAGCATCGCCACGATTTGTATATTCCAATGCCGTAATACCGGCACTGTATAAGGCTCTTAAAGTTTCTATACTTATTGTTTCATCTGCATTAAAATACAGAGGCAACATTCCCTGTTTTACTATGGCATCTGATACTTGTTGTGATTTGCTCATTTTTTTAATCGTTTTTATTCAATAATCCATACTGCCCTTTAGGGGTTGAGGGCTTAAATTTTTACTTTTATTACCAGTTTTTTTATTTCTCCTTCACCAATCATGGGTGCATGCACATCTTCGGGAAAGAAAATGGCAAACTGGCCATCGGATAATTGAAAATACATATCGGGTTGTTCGTTGTACAACTGCACATCCTTATCGGGATTGTAACCGCCATTTTCTGTCAGGCATTTTTCTCTTGGTTTCCAGCCAATGGTTTCTACACCTTTAATGCAAAGCTGTATGTCAATATGATTATTATGACATTCAAATTTGGAAACAGATGCATCAGCTGTAACTCCGGGTTTATTGGAGAAAATTGCTTTCAATCCTTCTGATATTTCTGACTTCCCATCGGGTTCATTTGCAAGGTCTGTTGCATTGATGAATTCAAATGCTTTTGCAAACAAAGGATGAACTGAAAAATATTTTTGGGCGTTTTGAATGGAATCTAAGATCATTGTTGTTTTGGTTTTGACCTCACCCCAACCCCTCTCCAAAGGAGAGGAAACTGGATTTTGGAAGTATTAATAATCAGTCATTTTGCATTTTTATTCCCCTTATGGGCATAGGGGTTTTATCGTTGCACCCTTCCGCTTCCATCTCCTTTCATCAGATCTTTTACATCACTCAATGTAGCATGATTTAGATCACCGGGAATAGTATGTTTTAACGCACTGGCTGCAACCCCAAATTCAGCAGCATCTGCCATTGGCATACCGGTTACCAATCCGTAAATAAGTCCGCTGGCAAAACTATCACCGCTACCCACCCGGTCAACTATTCTTACTTCATATTGTTTGGTATGATAAAAATCAGTGCCGTCATATACCAGTGCACTCCAGCCATTATCGCTGGCGCTATGGCTTTCTCTTAAAGAAGAAGCGATGAATTTAAATCCGAATTTTTCTTTCATTTGTTTGAATACATCTTTAAATCCATCCAGATTTAATTCGCCTTTGGTAACATCGGTGTTTGCTGCTTTAAAACCCAAACACAGATCGGCATCTTCTTCATTACCTATACAAACATCCACGTGTTCACAAAGTGTGGTCATTACTTCCCGAGCTTTTTCTTTTGTCCATAATTTTTTGCGGAAATTTAAATCGATACTTGTTGTAATACCTTTTGCTTTGGCAGCTTTTAATGCAGCTAAAGTAAGCGCAGCAGCTTTATCGCTTAAAGCCGGTGTAATACCGGTAGTATGAAACCAGGCTGCTCCTTCAAATATTTTATCAAAATCAAATTCACTGGCATCCACTTCTGTAATACTAGCACCTGCTCTGTCATATATAACCTGAGAAGCTCTCATACTTGCTCCGGTCTCTAAAAAATATATTCCCAAACGATCGCCACCTCTTGCCAAAAATTGTGTATCTACCCCGTAACGGCGTAAATGATTAATAGCACTTTGCCCGATTGCATTGTTTGGCACTTTACTTACAAATGTACCCTGCAAGCCATAATTACATAAAGCTGCTGCTACATTCGCTTCGCCACCACCGTAAGTTATATCAAATGTATCGGCCTGTACAAAGCGTTTAAAATCGGGAGTTGACAGCCGCAACATGATTTCTCCGAGGGTTACTACTTTCTTGCTCATTTTAGTTTTTATTTTTTATATTATAATTATTTTAAAGAAGCTATAGGCTGCGGATCCATATCAGTAAATTCTTTATTCTCGCCAGCCATTCCCCAGATGAATCCATAATTGGCTGTGCCTACACCAAAATGCATACTCCATGGTGCAGAAATTGCAGCTTCATGATTGGCAACCACCAGATGCCGGGTTTCCTGCGGCTCACCCATAAAGTGCATTACCCGTTGTGCTGCATCCACATCAAAATAAAAATAGGCTTCCATGCGGCGGGTATGTGTATGTGGCGGAACAGAATTCCAAACACTGCCTGCAGCTAAAGTGGTTAAACCCATAACCAACTGGCAACTTTGAATACCATCGTTGTGAATATATTTGTAAATGGTTCTTTTGTTTGAAGTGGATATATCACCTAAATTCAAAGGTGAAGCTTTTTCTTTTTTCATCATCCTATTAGCATATTTATGATGAGCAGGTGTAGATAAAAAATAGAAAGCTGCAGGGGCAATTTTATTTTTACTTTTAAACTTTACTTCTTTAGTGCCCTTACCCAGATAAACACAATCCAATTTATCCATAAAATATTCTTTCCCATCGGCAACAACGATTCCTGCATCACCCACATTGATAATGCCTATTTCCCTTCGTTCTAAAAAGAAATTAGCCTTTAACTCTCCCTCATTAGGTAATTTGATGAGTGCATTTGTTGGCACAACACCGCCTATGATTAACCGGTCATAATGTGAATAAACTAATTGTATTGTACCCGGTTGCATTAGACCTTGTACTAAAAAATTGTCACGCAGTTGCTGCGTATTCATCTGGCTTGTTTCTTTAGGACTGTTTTGAAATCTGATTTGCATGATTATAAGTTTTAAGTTTTGAGTATTGAGAAATAAGTTATACTATCTGCCCATCCATCCACCATCAACAGTTATTATAGTACCATTAATATAATCTGATGCAGGTGAAGAAAGAAACACATAAGCCCCTGTTAAGTCTGAAGTTTCGCCCCAACGATTAGCTGGAATTCTTGAGAGGATAGCAGCGCTTCTATCAGCATCAGCACGAAGTGCAGTTGTGTTGTTTGTTGCTATATAACCGGGAGCAACACCATTTACGGTAATGCCGTGTGGCGCCCACTCATTGGCAAATGCTTTTAATAAAGAAGCAACAGCACCTTTACTGGCAGCATATCCAGGCACATTAATACCACCCTGGAAACTTAACAAGGAGCAAGTGAAAACTATCTTGCCATATTTTTGTTCAAGCATTCTTTTACCCAACTCTCTTGTTATGATAAATTGAGCATCTAGGTTTATATTAATTATAAGATCCCAATATTCATCGGAATGGGTTGCCGCTGGCTCTCTCATGATATGCCCAGCATTATTGATGATGATATCAATACGGGGGTGATCGGCTTTTACTTTATTTAAGAAAGCGTACAAAGAATCCCTGTTAGAAAAATCAGCTACATAAGGATAGAATTTTTTTCCTGCATCTTCTACTGCTTTAGACACTTCTGAGCCCGATTCAGGCATATCATTAGATACGCCAATAATATCGGCACCAGAATGTGCTAGTTCAATAGCAATAGCCATACCTATGCCACTACTACACCCTGTTACTAACGCAATTTTATTTTCTGTTCTAAAATTTAACATCTGATTTTTTTTAAAATTAATTATAATAAATTTATAAGTAGTGATTTATATTCTGTAGCATTTTTTTCTATAATTTCTTTGCAAAAATTGCATTGATATTTTGTTGATGCTTTTAAAAGTAGCTGAAATGAATTTGACATTGTAAAGGGTTTTATTTGTTTCCAGGTCCATTCTTTCGTTCCGGCTAAATGTGGAAAAAGGGCTTCATAACCTTTCTCCAAAGATTTGTTGGTCTTTGTTTTCACTGTCCAGAAATTAGTACTTGTATTTTCTGATAATTGGGCAATGATCGTAAAAGCATCTAAAATAAAAGCAGTGTAATGTAGGGATGTTGTTCTTGCAAGTTCCAAAGGAAAGTATCCTTTATTATCCATTTGCGCATCTAACCGATCAACAGCACTTTTCACTATTTTATTTGCCAACTCATCATCGCCAACATAATTTGCAATAGCTAAATTAGTTGCGTCAAACCAAACACCATGATTATTTTTTGCATCTCTTTCATCAATACCAATCTTGCTGGTTTGCATCCAGGATAAAAATGCTTTCATCCATTTCTTTAATTTCTTTTGCTTGCCTTCTTTAAAGTTTTCTGAATCTTTTATTAGCTCCACTGCATCCAGCAGGAAAATAAAATGCCTTACTTCAATAATACCTTCCGCTCTTCCATCCGTAACCCCTTTAATGGCCTGTCCATAATTCAAATTAGGATTCATGGCAGTCGCAGAGTCCAGAAACCAAACTTTAATGAGTTTACCGGCATGTTTTGCATATTCTTCATTACCTGAAAAATAATATGCCAATGATAAATTGTAAACGTTTTCGCAAAGCCTGGGCAGGTTTTCCTTATCAGAATAATTTTTAACCTCCGGATTTACTTCTCCGTCTTTTCTGATATAAGGAACTCCTCCAGGCTTAGATGGATCGGGCCACCAATAAGGGCCAATACTCATATAATCATGTTTATCGCCGCCTGGCGGAACATCGGTTTTGTCCATAACACTTACAGCCTTAAATTTTAAAGCTTTGTCAGCATCTTTAATTAATTGATTGTAAGCCGGCATTACCGCAGCGTCATTGGCTTTAATTTTTTCCTTGTTTGCTGCGAGGATTTTAAAATCCAGTTTAACCATATCTGACTTTGACAATTCTCCTTTTTGAGCATGCAAAGCAAAAGTCAGTGACAACAAAAGCGTACAAAATCCTGTTTTTTTCATAGTTTATTTTTATTTTTTTTATTAAGCCTATTGATCATTATCCTCATCATTTTTCTTTTTCTCTTTCTTTTCACCCTTATCACCTTCTTTTTTCTTCTTTACGTTATTGGCATGCCTTCCGCTGCCATCTAACGAATCGTCCAATACACCCTTTTCTGGACTCAACTCATCCAACACAGATTTCAGTCTTGCATAGGCAGCACCTGCTTCTTTATCATTCTTATAATTTTCAACTAACTTTTCTTCAAAAGGGGCATTGCTCATGTCAAAAAGCTGGCCTTCCCTGTTTAATTTATATTTAGCATCCCTGGCATACCAGTATTTTCCAAGGCCGATAAATATCCATTCTCTTGCTTTATCCGATTTACCCATCAGGAGTGGTAAAAAACTTTTACCATCTATTTTTTTATCTGTTGGCAAAGCAGCTCCGGTTAAATCGGTAAAAGTTGGAACAAAATCACTTGCATCAATAAGTGCCTTTGTAACCACGCCCTTTTGAATTTTTCCAGGCCAATTCGCAATCATTGGAACCAGTGCACCACATTCTTCCATGGTTCCTTTTTTACCGATAAGCTTTTTGCCATTAACTGTATTTAATGCTGCATTTTTACCTGCGGTTCCATTATCACCCATAAATATTACCAGAGTATTTTCCCGCAACTTCAGGCTGTCTAAAACATTCATTAATTTACCTACCAGGTTATCCATGTAGGTAACATTATCTTTATACCAATCTGCTTCTCCTCCTTTACTATCTGGCGTACGTTGAATATCGCCATGCACATGCACCATTGAATAATGTACAAAAAATGGTTTGGTTTTATTGGCATCTAAAAATTTCACCAAATGGTCATGTACCAAATCGGGCATGTATTCATTATCTGCTAAGGTTTTGTTTTCACCGTTTTCAAAATAGGGTTCCGGTTTTTTACCTTCTTTATTCCAATAAACACCACTGCCTTTAAATGTAATGTAATCGTCAAATCCAAAATCTTTTGGTGTTAATTGAAACTGGCTCCATTTACCAACCATGGCACTGGCATAACCTGCAGGCTTTAATATGGATGGAGTTAAGATTTCATCTGCAGGTTTTATTTTTCCTACATTATCCTGGTTAACCGCACTGGTACGAAAACCATAACGGCCTGTTAAGATTGTTGCACGGGAAGGGCCACATAATGGGACAGTGTAGGCGTTATTAAAAAGCATTCCATTTTTAGCCAGGTTGTCAATATTTGGTGTTTTATACAAATCACCACCGTATGTACTTATATCGCCAATACCTAAATCATCTGCCAGTATATAAATAATATTAGGCTTTTGAGATAGGGTTTGCATTTGATCTGCTACATGTTTTTGTTTTACCTTTTTGTTTTTTTTGCTGCTCTGTGCTGTTACCTGCATTCCACTTACAAGAACCAACACTGCCAATACGATTTTTTTCATTTCAGATTTTTTAACTTGTTTAAAATCATTTTTATACTTATTCCTATTTTCTTATCCAACAGTAAATTGAGCAGACCTGGATTGGAATCCAAAAGCCACGCCTGCCAACAACAATACAATAACTGATAATCTTTGCTTCATTAATTTTTTGTTTTTATTTCACAACCTGCCATGGCCATGGTTTTGCTTTTGTTCTGATGGCTTCATGCTCCCACATGGCTGCCATTGATTTTACTTTTTCCGGATATTTTACAGCCAGGTTTTTTGTTTCAGTTGGATCCGTTTCTATATCATATAACTCCCATGCATTTTCATCTGCAGCGGTAAAAACTTTATTCTTTTCTGCTTTTGAAACCAATTTCCAGTTACCTGCACGAATGGCCCGGTTACCCTCATGTTCCCAAAAAATAAATTCCCTTTTGATGGTTTTATTTTTAAATGCAGGTAATAAACTTTTTCCTTCGTATAGTTGAATGGTATTGCCATTAAATGCTGTGGGATAATTAATGCCGGCAATATCAACACAGGTTGCCATAATATCAATCAAATGCCCGGGCTGTGTTCTCAATTGGCCTTTTGCTTTTATTCCTTTGGGCCAGTGAACGATCAGCGGTGTTGCAATGCCGCCTTCATGTGCCCAATGTTTGTATAACCTGAATGGTGTGTTACTCACATTCGCCCATTCTTCACCATAAGCAACCCAGGTGTTGGCATTACCGGGCACTACAGCTTTACCACTTCTTATAAATTCTCCTGCCCTTGTATAAACAGGTTTTTTACCGGTAAAAACCGAATCGGATGAATAAGCTTTCCCTTTTTTCTGTTCTTCGGTCAAAGGGTTTTCCGACTGATCAGAATCCAACGGCTCTGCGCAGCCTCCATTATCATGCATGTAAAAAATGATAGTATTTTCCAGTTCTCCTTTCTTTTCCAATGCCGAAATTATTCTGCCAATTCCCTGGTCCATGATGTCGATCATGGCCGCATACACTTCCATACGGCGAACCTGCCAATCTTTCAGTTGTTCATCTTCCCATGTAGGAATAGTAACGCCTCTTCCTGTTAACACTGTATTAGGGCTGATGATGCCGAGCTTTTTTAATTTTTCAAACCGTTGTTGCCTCGCAGCATCCCAACCTTTATCATACATGCCTTTATATTTTTGCACTTCGCTTTCCGGTGCATGCAATGGCCAGTGTGCAGCTGTATAAGCTATGTAAAAAAAGAAAGATTTTTCTTTTGGGTTTTCGTTTATGAATTTTACTGCTGTATCGCTGATGGCATTGGTATAATAAAAATTGTTGCCCGGGGCAATAAAAGTATTGTTGCTGATGAGTGTACCCGGATCATAGAAACTACCCGAACCATTTAAAGTTCCAAAGAAGCGTTGAAAACCACGCTGACAGGGCCAATTGGATTGATCGCCCTGTTTAGAAATACTCTTTGCAATATGCCATTTACCGGTCATGTACGTTGCATAGCCTGCCTGTTGAAAAACTTCCGCCATGGTTACCGCATTTTTGCTGAGGTCATCTGCATAACCCGGCTCTTTAAAGTTTTCTGTAGATAAATGACCCATGCCGGCCTGGTGTGGATACAAACCCGTAAGCAATGATGCACGGGATGGACTGCAACGGGCTGTGTTGTAAAATTTCGTAAAAGCCAATCCGTTTGCCGCAAGTCTGTCCAGGTTGGGTGTTCTGATCTCAGAACCAAAACAACCGATATCGGAATAACCCATATCATCTGTAAGGATTACAATGACATTCGGCTTTTTTACTGTTTGCTTTTGAGCTTTCAGTGAAAACTGATTCGTACAGACAAATGCAAACAGCAGACAAATATTTTTGCCTGCCCTACCATTTATATACTTAATCAAAAACTTCATGTTGCTTACGCTGTTTTTTTACTGTTGAATTTTAAATTCGATAACGATATTAAATAAGGGTATTTTACCGAGGTTACGAACAGCATGTACCACAGGTTCTGCAAAACGTACCGTGTTCGGCACCTGAATTCCGGTACTGGGTTGTCCGTTTGGATAAAACCTTGGATCTGTTAACTGCACTTCATTTAACCGCACCACAACCCTTTGCGCATGACTATGTAGTTCCCTGTCATCACCAGGTGATAATCTTTCCTCAAACACTCTGAACTGTTCATCTTCATAAACCATTGTATTTTTTAAAGGCTCTATCCATTGCTCTGGTTTTTTTAGCAGTGGATAATTTTTCTTAAATGCCACTTCAAAAAATTCTCCTTTTGGCAAAATATAAGACTCACCTTCTTTAAATACCGCTATATTCCCACGTTTTAATTTTAAATTTCCTTTGCTGCTTTTTATTTTAAGCTTACCCAATGCAACAATCACTCTTGACCCATAATTTGCTGTAAAAGCATTTGTACAGACAGCTGTGTTTCGATAAACTTTGATATAGTCATTTTCTAGTACAGCAGTATCATTAATCCTTAATAAATCAGGATTCGTTTGAAATGCAAATGAATTTTTGCAAACAAACATTAATACCAAGAATATACCTGTAAATCTTTTAGTCACTTTGGTTTGTTTTTTAAAACAGCAGAATTATTATTTCGCTGAAATTATTTATCTGCCACACATCTAAACCCCATATGCTCCATGCCCGAATCAGGTGATGTTTTCATTCTTGCTGCTACACGGTAACCACTGCAATACGATTCATTACATAAAAAAGAACCTCCTCTCATCACACGTTTAGCAATAAGCGGTTCATCAGGGTCATAACTTTTTATCGGCCCTTTTGGATTATTGGTAACACCCGCTTTAATTAATTGAGTGTAATAGTCATTGTTATACAGATCTGCACACAATTCCCAAACATTACCTGCCATATCATATAAACCAAAGCTATTTGGAGCAAAAGATCTTACAGGCGCTGCACCATAAAAACTATCGGTGTTCTCGTTTTTATTTGGGAAACTCCCCTGCCAGTAATTACATTTGGCTGCGCCTGAATCAACGTTGGTATTACCCCAGGGGTAAATATTATTTTTCACTCCACCCCTTGCAGCAAATTCCCACTCAGCTTCGGTGGGTAATCTTTTTCCAGCCCATTTGCAATAAGCGTTTGCATCGTCCCAACTAACATGTACTACCGGAAATTTTTCTTTACCAACAATATCGCTTACAGAACCTTTTGGATGTTTCCAGTCGGCACCATGTGTCCATTGCCACCACTGGCTGTAATCCTGTAGGTTAACGGGTTGCTCTGTTGGTACAAAAACAAGCGAAGCTGCTTTCAGCATTTCAGCCGAAGGTTCAGGTGTACCCGCTGGTAACTGCTTTTTTAAGTCTTCCCATTTAACATCTTTTTCTGCAGTAGTTATGTAGCCGGTGGCTTTTACAAATGCAGCAAACTGTTCATTGGTTACTTCAGTAATATCCATGTAAAACCCATTCAGTTTCACAGGGTGTTTTGGATATTCATCCTGGCGGCCCTGCTCATTATCTGCACCCATATTAAAAGTGCCTCCTTCAATCCAAACCATGTTATCAGGATTTTTTTTACCGGCAGTAACCGTTTGTTTGCCTGTAGCAGAAACATTCTTTTTTGCAGTTGCAAACCTGTCGGGAACTTTTGAAGTACAACAGGATTTACTGCTTTTTACAGAATCTTTCAGCACTAATTTTTGTTTAGTGGAAACCTGCTGAGCAGTTGCTGACATAGCACAGCACAACAACATTAATAGCATACCATTTTTAATCCGTTCTCGCATTTTATTGTTGACTTACTTAACCTGTGATTTTAAAAACGCCATCATTTTTGCATTCATCTGTTTAGAAACTGCTGCATATTTTTTTTCATTGGCTACATTTACTGTTTCCAGAGGATCTTTTTTGTAATCATACAATTCCGTTCCGATGATCAACTTACTGTCGAATGGTTTACTGCTTCTGAAACCGTTGCTCATCCACATGGTATAGCGATATTGTTTTGTTCTGATAGAATAACCCATTGCGTTGGCATCGGCATAACCCAGCCTCTCGTTTTCGGCGGTAGCATTGCTTCTTGGATATTGACTTACAGAATACTCTTTTACACTTGCTGCCGGGTTTTTCATTATAGGCACTAAACTTTTCCCGTCAAGTATTGCTGGAATATTTACGCCGGCTAAATCGCATAATGTAGGAAAAATATCGATATGCTCGGTTTGAGAACTGGTTTTTGAAGGCTTAAAACCAGGCGCTGCAATAATCAATGGCGCACGAGTTGCCTCTTCAAAATTGGTATGCTTGCACCATAGGTTGTGATCGCCGAGATGCCAGCCATGATCGCCCCAAAGTACAATGATGGTGTTTTTTGTAAGCCCTAAAGAATCCAATGCATCTAACAATTTACCTACATTGGCATCGGTATAAGAAATAGCTGCATAATAACCATGAATTAATTCTTTTTGCTTGTCAACGGGTAAGGTTATTCCATAGGGCTTTTGATCGGTAAAAGAGGTTAATGGCGGAATATCGGTATAGCCTCTCATTTCTCCGGCATTGTGATAGGCAACAGATACCGGATTTTTATTTTGCTCCTGGAATTTTGCCAAAGGCATATTTTCCCTTTTGTACAGATCCCAATATTTTTTAGGCGCTACAAAAGGTAAGTGTGGCTTGGCAAGACCAACTGCAAAAAAGAATGGCTGATTGCTTTTACTCAATTGTATCAGCATATCTTTTGCCTGTAAAGTATTTGCCCCATCGGTATAAGCATAATCCGGCACATCGGCACTTTCAACAGAGGGTTTAATTTTTGTTTGAACATAATCATTGGCCTCGGCTTTTGTTTTGCCATTATCCAATGCTTCCTTTATATATTTTTCTGCAAGGGCCTTTGTTTCGGGCAGTTGGTATCTTCCTTCGGCAGGTTCTTCAAATGAACCAAAGTATTTGTTATTAGTTTTATAATAAGGCACACTCCAGGATGGCTTGTCTAGTTCTTTATCAACGCAACGCGGATCATACACCTTTCCAATTCCCTGTGTAGAGTACCCCTGTGTAATAAGGTGTTGTGGTAAACTTAAAATATCAGGATTGATGTCTCTCATCCTCGTTTTCAAATCCCAAACTTTTGTATAATCCGGTCGTTTACCGGTCATTAAACTAGCACGGGTTGGGCCACACACGGCCTGCTGTACATAGTTGCTCATAAAAACGGTACCCATTTTTGCAAGCCGGTCTATATTGGGCGTTTTAACCATTGTATTGCCATAGCAGCCCAATATCGGTTTCAAATCATCTATAGCGATGAAGAGAATATTAGGTTTGTTTTTTTGCTGTGCAACAAGATTAACAGAAAAAAATAGCAAAGAGATGATTAAGAAAATAATTCTTTTCATTTTTTTATTTCTTTTCCTGTGATTTAAAGTAAGCTACCATTTTATCATGCATATCCTTTGACGCAGCGCTGTATTTTTTATCATTAACCACATTTGCTTTTTCCAAAGGATCGTTAACATAATCATACATTTCAGTTGCATAAACCTTGCTTTCGCTGAAAGGCTGATCGCTTGTATAGTCACTTATCCAGGCAGTGTAACGGTATTTATCGGTGCGGAAGCTGTAACCCATGATCTTATTATTTTCATAGCCCATTTTCTTCATCTCCTCTTTTTGCAGCTTACGTGGATACTGACTTAAAGCAAATTCTTTAACCGTAGCTTTGTTATTCTGCATTAAAGGTTTTAAACTTTTTCCCTGTAACTGGTCAGGAATTTGCACACCGGCTAAATTGCAAATAGTAGGAAAAATATCCAGGTGCTCGGTTGGCGCAGTTGTTTTACCCGGCTTTAAACCTGGCGCAGAAATTATTAATGGCGAACGTGTTGCCTGTTCAAAATTGGTATGCTTTTCCCATAGATCATGATCGCCCAGGTGCCAGCCATGATCTCCCCATAAAACAATAATGGTATTGTTTAAAGTACCTAAGGATTCAAGCGTATTCAACAGAATACCAACCTGTGCATCCATGTAAGATACTGCTGCATAGTATCCCTGTATCAGCTCCTGCTGTTTTTCTTTTTTTAATCCAATTCTCAGATCACCGGGAGGCAAGGTCGCAAATTCCGGAATATCTGGATAGTTGCGTAATTCTCCAGACTTATGGTAAGCTACCAACGGGCCATCTTTTGAATGCTCCTGAAATGTAGCCAGCGGCATATCTTCTCTTTTGTACATATCCCAGTATTTTTTGGGCGCAACAAAAGGAAGATGTGGCTTATGAAAACCAACAGCCATGAAAAAAGGTTTACCTGCTTTTGTTAAAGCAGTGATTTGGTCTTTTGCTTTTAAAGCATATACACCATCATTGTATGCATTATCCGGCACATCAATACATTCAGTAGAAGGCCCTTTTGTTGTTGTGGGTGTTTCGTCATCACCATCATCTTTCTTTTCTTTAGCCTTGCCTTTTTCCTTTGGCGGAAACAATGCTTTTGTTTCAGGTTTTTGATATTGCTGATTTGCAGGAAACCCCAGGCCATTTGCAAAATCTTTTTCTTCTGGTACTAAATAAGGAATACTCCAGGACACCGGATCAACTTTTTTTATAGCGCTGCTGGGATGATAAATTTTACCAATACCTGACGTGGTATAACCCTGTGTAATTAAATATTGTGGCAGGGTTACAATATCCGGATTCATATCCCGCATTTGTGTTTTTAAATCCCATACTTTGGTAACATCCGGCCGCATGCCAGTCATTAAACTGGCACGTGTTGGCCCGCAAACAGCCTGCTGGCAATAGTTATTCATGAATACTGTACCCATCTTTGCCAGACGATCTATATTGGGTGTTTTGATCAGCGTATTTCCATAAGCTCCAATCTCTGGTTTAAAATCATCAACAGCAATAAAAAGAATATTGGGCTTGGTTGTTTTTTGTGCAAAAACACTGATCGATGTTGTCAGCAATAATACACTCAGGATACCGATTGTTTTTTTCATGTTACTTTTATTTTTTTCTTTTTCTATTAGACGATATAAGTTTCAAAAACTGTCGTTATTTTTAAATCGGTTTCCCTTAGATCCAGATCAAAGGATTTCTTACCGGCAGGTTTCTGATCACTTCTTCTGTTTTTGGAAAATGCTCCAGTTTTTTCCATAATTGAAACCATCCTTTTTTGTGATATCCGGCATATCCAAAAATTAAAAACGTTTGCGCTACCGGCCATTCGTTCCAAAACATCACATCCGGTTTATAGTTCCAGCTTTCTTTTTTTGCTGTGAACGGATACATAAAGACAATTGCTAACCTTAGACTCCGTTTATCATCTAAAGTAAAATCCCAAAGATTTTTTTTTGAATCTTTTAACACCTGGCAGATGGTTGCCATCGCATCTAAGTTAAATAAGGAATAGCCGTAAGGCTTTGTCCTCTTAAGTTCCAACGGAAAGCTACCATCGTTATCCATCTGATTGGGTAATAAAACAGTTTTAAACCGGTCTTTACAATAGGTTAACAATTGCTCATCGTTTACCAGCTTTGCAAAAACCGCCACCTGCATTACCCAACAGGTGCCGTGATTATTTTTAGCATCTCTTTCTTCAATACCATAAGGATGTGTGGTTACCCATTTTAAATAAGCTGAAAACCAATTTTTTATTTTAAACAGATCATGCTGATTCATTGCAGCTGATTTCTCAATTGTACGAATTCCCTGTGCCACTTCCATCATCTGTATCATATCAATAATGCCAACACTTCTGCCGGTAACTTTTCCTTTGATGGCCTGTGCATACAGCAACGAAGGATTCATCATGGTGGCCGTATCAATAAACCATGCTTTTAAATGTACCATTGCATGGTTTACATATTTATCTTCTTTAGTTACCAGATAAGCAGAAGTCAAAGAACCAATGATTTGGCTGAACCGTATCATTGCTTTACGGTGTGCCGTAAAATTACCGGGGTTTGATAAACCATCCCGCTGTATATAAGGCCCGGTAGGGTCTTGCGGATTTGGCCACCAATAATCTCCTTCCGAATAAAAATCATGCACAGCACCTGCTGAACGAATACATTGTTCTGACGTTACTGTAACAGGCTGTTGCGTTAATGCCCGAGCAGCCTGTTCCATGATATTTTTTTTCAGCACTTTTTTTACTTTTTCTAAAAGAGCATTGTCACTATAAGCCTGCAGCTGACAAAAAAAGACCATGACCCCAATAAAACAGCAAATTCTTTTCACCATACTTTTTTTGAGCCTGAATAAAAAATACCTATTCAATTTTATTTTTTAATAAAAGTTTGTTTCACTGAAGTTTTATCCGTTGAAACAATCTCTATAAAATATAATCCGCTTTGCAAATTAGCAACATCAATACTGAATGAACTGGATGTTGTATTTTGCATCAACACTACCTGTCCCATTGCATTCATGATCCTGTATGAAGTTGTATTTTTAACCCCGCTGATGTTCAAAGTATTTGAAACAGGGTTAGGATAAATGGTTACCTCTTTTGTAGCCAATTTCACCAAGATGATATTGCTGTATTCAATTTTGCCGTTAGCATTAACAATTTTAATTCTGAAATATGTGTTGTTGTTTATTTCAGTAGGTCTTGTAAAACTATAAAGATTTGTACCAGACCTATTGTTTGCATTTATATTTTTAATTTCAATAAATAAGTTACCGTTTATACTTTCTTCCACTACATACCTGTTCACATTAATTTCATCGGCAGTTTTCCATTTCAGCTTTACAAATCCGTTATTATTTAATGCTTCAAATGAAATGAAATGAAGCGGAAGCGGAACGGCCGGTTTTAAGCCAAAAGTAAATGGACTGAAGCTGGTTAAGGAACCGGAGGTAATTGATCCGCTAGTAGCATCTCCCTGTAAATATCCGCCTGCTGTGTTTTCCCATCCAGGGGTACCTGAATTATAGTGTGCTATAATTATTCTATCGGATGCAGTACCACCCGTTACAGCACCATTCAATGTAAAAGTAATGGTTGCTGCATCTGAACCGGTGCTGTGTGCTATATCATAATACTCATTATTAGCAATGCCGGTTACCGGGGTTATATAGGTGCTACTTATTGCATGTGGATCTGTATTAAAATATTCTCCAGTATACGCATTGGCATTTGCTGTGGCTGTGTTTACACTAAAGGGACGATAAACACCGGCTTTTCCAACTGGAAAAGTATAGGTAGCTGCTGCATTGGTATTCATTACCATTGGGCCGCTAACATAACAGGTATTACTGCCACCGGCTGTAGTTGCAACAGCTGATAAAACTAATTTATTTGCAGTGCTGGTTGTTAATACGCCATTGGTTAAAGTAAAAACTCCATTAACTGTTGCCGGGGCATTTAATGTAACACCGCCTGCATTATTTATTGTGAGATTTTTTAGTACGGTTGTTGATGTTGGTAACTCATTCCCACTCGTTACAGCAGAAGTACCATTATATGTAAGATTTACCGATGCTCCAAATATTGGAGCCGCATCAAAAGCACCATTGGTTCTGATAATAGATGCATTGTTACCTAAAGTGATATTCGACATTCCGGTTAAGGTACTGGTTCCTGTAATATTAATGGTAAGTGTTCCGGCAACAGTTGTTGCAGCAGCTAAAGTTTTATTATTATCCAGGCCAGCTAAAGTTAAATTAAAATAATCACTTCGTGGATTAATGGTTTGATTAGTTGCACTTGTTAATCTACCAAAATCAACTGTACTTGCGGGGCCTAATGTTACTACATCTGGTCCACTAAACTGAATTACTCCATTTGCTGCCACACCTGAAGGTGTTACATATCCAATTGATAAACCGCCTGATCTTGTTGTTCTAAAATAACCATTAATAGTAACTGTTGCTCCGCTTGCATTTATAAAGTTAGCAGTGGTACCACTACCAAACATAAAAGAATTTAATGTAACTAATAATGATGTTTTAATAACATTTGGAGAACCTGCAAAAGCAACAGTATCAGTAATAACTCCTCCATCTACAAAAACTTTACCAAATGTACCACCTGTTACTGACCCTTTTGCTTGAAAGTGTACTTCGGAGCTAGGGACAGAAGTTCCGAATGTAGGATAAGTAACATCTCTTACTAAAATCACATTAGAACCACTAGATGCTTCTTTTGCTTCAATAATGCCGGTAATTGGAAACCCCAATGCAATGGTCACTGTTAAAGGAGCGATTGTTGCGTCACCAACAATAATTTTAGAATTTGAACCTGATACAGTCCAAGCAGCACCTGTAGTAACTGAAGTTCTAATATTAAATAATTGATTTGCAGCAGTAAAATCTAAAGGATTAGTACCTGTACCATCTGTATTTATTCCCCAATTGGTAATATCGTTTAATGATCCAGATCCATCGTAATAGTAATTAGTATATACAATAGGATTTACAGTAATTTTATAATTATCAATTTGAAAATGATTTCCTGAAGAGGCACTTGTACTCATAGATGCTTCAGCTCCAATATGTGTCATTGTAGTTCCGGTATAAGTTGCATCGGTAGAAGTACCACATGAAGTACTTGCTGTTGAAGGATCCACAATAGCAGTTCCAGCATCTTCTCTATAAAACATTTCCCAAACTCCCGTTGTAGGAGTATATACAACTTTTATACTTACATTATTTGGAGCAGTTACTGTTGGTGGTGTACCAGTTAAGGCAGGAGTTTCTATTAATTGAGCAGAAACAACGCTACCACCAGCAGAAGGACCAATGCCATTGTTAAAACTAACTAAACGTATTCCATTTTGTGTGACACTTCCAGATTTCCTTTGAAGAATTAATGCATATCCATTTGTATTAGAACCTGTTCCGGAAACCAGATTTGGATTTGTTGCGCATAAAACTACAGCTAATGAATAACTTAAATCGGAATAAGTTTGCTGAGAACTTGATGTGAGTCTGTTTGCCCTCATGTTTACTGACCATGTAACGGGGCCTGAATTACTGGAAAGAATTGGATTTAAACCTTGTGCAAATCCGGAAATAGGGGCAGTAAAATATGGCCTTACAAATGTAGGAGTACCACCACCTGAGCCAAAATCCAATATCCCATTCCCAGATTCTACAATTGTAGAAATAACACCATTATTCAGAACAGGTGTATAGGTTATTGCAGATGGAGTTGTTGAGGTTCCTCCATTATAAGTGCCTGTAGCAGAAGTACCAAACGTTTCATGATACACAGTTGTTTGGGAAAGGCAAATTACTGGAAATAAAAGTAAAATAAGTAAATAACAATTTTTCATTTTTTTATTTTTTAAATCGTTAAACAGTTTATGGTTATTTTTTTATTGTATCACAAAAGGATAAAACACTGCTTCTCCATCGCGTTGTTTTATCTGTATATGATATAATCCTTTTGTTAAGTTTTGTACAGAAATTCTATTATTGTTATTAGTAGTAGTTATACTTTTAACCTGCCCGCCCAAAGCGTCAAATAAAATAATTTCTGTTTGTTTGTTGGCGGTTCCGTTTATGGCAATGCTGATATATTCCCTAGCCGGGTTGGGATAAACACTCACAGAGAATTTACCTATTGGCAGCAGCCGAACAATATTTGAATACGAAAAACTGCCATTATTGTTTACCAGTTTTAAACGGTAAAATTCTTTTTGATTTACAGTGTGGTTGTATTGATAACTATAAACAGATTGATTAACTGCCGAAAGAACTGCAATGTTTTGATAGGTTATTCCATCAACACTGTACTCCAGTTCATACTGTTTAAAATTTATTTCATTCGCTACTTTCCATTGTAACAGCACCTGTTTGTTTATAACTGAAGCATTAAAACTTACAAGGTACACAGGAAGTATGGGTGTGGACGGAGTGCCTGCACCTACCAAAGTATTATCTAACGGGTAAGTAAGCACCGGACCCGTTCCATTAACCTCATCGGCGCCAATATCATAAACAGCAGATCTTGCCTGGCCCTGTGCATCTGCAGTATTTAGCAAAGCAGTATATGCAGCTGAATTGGCAGCCGCATCTTGTACCTGAGACGGTGCTGTTAAAATTCCATTTTGTCTGGCTCCAAAATTTAATGTGGCACTGGTAAATCCTGTTGCAATAGGAAGTCCCAAACCATATGGTGCACTATATATATTACCTTCTGCAAAATAAGTAGCCGTTGTACTATATGGGTCTTTATAAGCAGCCTGCCCGGTAGTCATTTTTATTACATTATTTGCAATTACAAGTCCAAGTGGCTGGTAGGGCAATGTATTATTATCTGTATGTGCAATAGTAATACCTGCTCCACCTTTGCAGTTTACTATGGTATTAAAAGCTACTACCGAACTGTCGGCTGACCAGTAGCCTCCACTATTATCCGGGTTTAAAGTATCATTTATAGGATACTGACCGTTGTACAAAATAATAGGACAACGCAATGATGTTAAACTTCCACTGTTGCCATTTACGCCTTCTATATAATTATTAAAAACTTTATGACCTTTGTCAATTATTCTTATGCCATAAGCATTTATGACAGCTGGGTTGTCTACAATAAAAAAATTGCTATACACTTTACAAAAACGTGCAGTTCTTAATGTAAGGCCTCCCCTGCAATTTTTAAATGTGTTGTACCGGTACGTATTAAAACATGTTTTATTTGATATAATTTCGGGTTCAGTTTGAACCATATTTTCAAACAAATTATATTCAACGGTATTATAACCAAAACTCCTTGAAACTTCTCCGGTTCCAACTCTTATAGATTCTCCTCTATTTCCGCCCAGATAACCCCTGCCATTAAAATAATTAGAATCTATCCTGTGATAGGTAGATGTTGATTGCCCTGGGTATGGACCATTTATTTGATCATACCAAACAACCAGGGTAGCACCGGCATTAAATTTATTTATAAAAGTGCAATGATCTACCCTGTTATTGGTTCCAAAAATGGAAACCCATTTGTTATCAATACCCACACCGGGGTTTGCAGGGTTGGCATTGGCACTGGAATCGCTGTTGTAATTATCAATAGTAATATTATTAAGCCGGCAATAGTTGGCGGCTACATAAGCGCTATTTCTAAATTGAATTACGCTAGTTGTACCCACACTTCCACTTGCAAAACGAAAACCGGAAACCATAATACGTGTACCAGAAAATTGAAGATATGTGCTACCAGTAAAAATAACTCGATTAAAAGTTTGTGCTTTTAGCACAATCCAATTGGATGTTGAAGTACTATTAGTATTGGTTAAAGTTATTTGTCCCCAGTCGTAAGTGCCATTTGCTACATTAATGGTATCTCCCGGGTATGCGTTATTCATAGTTGTTATCAATGAAGATTCTGTGGAAACAGTATAATTAGTAGCATGCACTGAACAGCATACTCCCATATATAAAGTAATGAGCATTAAAAATTTACTAATCCAGTTTTTGTACATCTATTTAAAATTATCAAGTCCTAAAATAAATTTTATTATTGCTTTGTTTACTTCTGCATTTTTTTCTTTTTCAAATTTTCCATGCAGCCCCCCCGGCACTGTTATGAACTCGGTTTTAACTCCGACTTCCAGTAATTTTTTATGTAACTCAACCGACTGTTGATATGGTACGGTAGGATCGGCATCGCCATGCACAATAAAGGTTGGCGGACTGTTTTTGGAAACATAAGTCATCGGCGAAACTGATGCTGCAAAATCTTTATCCTTTGCCTTTGCACCTAGCCAGTTGATTGCCGATTTGCTTTTGATATTTGTGCCGTAGCCCCAATCCCAAACATCGCTAATACCATATTTGTCAATAATAGCAGCCACCTGTATGTTTTCAATGGCAGGGCAATTAGTATCAAACTGATGGTTGTTGGCAAGCAACCCGCCCATTAATGCAAGGTGCCCTCCTGCACTGCCGCCCATAATCACAATTTTGTTTACATCAATGTTAAGTGCTTTTGCATTTTTTATTAAATAGATTAAAGCACAGCGGGTATCTTCTACTGCAGCTGGTGCTGTGGCCTGGCCGGTGAGTCTGTATTCTATATTAGCGACGGCAAAGCCTGCTTTAAAAAAAGTGCTAAAACCACCCTGTTCTTCTTTTTTCCCATGGTTCCACCCTCCTCCATGTATGTTGATCAATACAGGAGTTGGTTTGTTGGTTTTTGGGGGAAGGTAAATATCTACTTTACCTTCCCAACCATTAACTGTTGTGTATACCACATTTAATTGTGCAGTAAAGCCTTTGGGATATTCCACAGTCTTATAAATCTTAGACGAATCAGCCTCCTGTGCTGCTAACGCACCGGATACAAACATGAATAATAGAATAAAAAGTGGTTTTAACATTTATCTTTTTTTGTAAGCCAATTAAATTAATAGCCCGGGTTTTGCAGAATAAGTATTTTTGTGTTGTTATCAATCTCTCGTTGCGGAATAGGCAATAAAAGACGGTTGGTATTTACATAATTCTGTATTTCTAATAAAGTAGCAGCGGGTGCAGGGTATTTACCATAATGACCAGCATACATAACTGAAAAATGATTTTTAATTGTAGTAACAGCATCTTGACTAGGCATAGTTATACTGTACCTTAACATATCGAACCAACGCTTATTTTCAAATGCAAATTCCAATCTACTTTCTTTTGCAAGTTCGGTTTCGAATTGTGCAGTAGTGGCAACACTAGTAGCACTTAAAGCAGTAAGTCCTGCCCTAGTCCTAGTTTGATTTATAATTGCTAAACTTGAAGGAATATTTCCCTGAGCTTCGGCTAGCATAAATAAAACATCTGCAAAGCGTAATACAATCCAGTCATTTTCACCATCATCAAGACTAAGTACCTGCGAGATATGTTTTTTTGGATACAATCTTCTGTTGCTTCCGCTTGACCAAATTGCAAGATTCAATGGTTTACGAAGGTCTGTTGTAGAATACCCCAGTGTTTCTAATTCGGTAGTTCCATTATTAAAACCCCTTCCATCTCCATTAACAACCGCCGTACCGCTTAACTCTGGCGCAAATGAATTTGGCCATGGAGAGCCAAGACCTAGTCCGCCAGCTTTATAACGTACTGCAAACATCACTTCCTTATTTACTTCATTAGTAGTAGAAAAAACATCTGCATAGCTTGTTAATAACCCATAGCCACTATTGTTTATTACTTCTGTTAACAATGGGATAGCGTCGGATTTTCTATTTAAGGTTAAATATACTTTTGCTAGTAATGCTTTTGCGGTCCAACTGTTTACCTTTCCTAAGTTCGCTCCAAAATTTTGAGATGCAATGGTGGGATAATTTGAACTAACCCCATTTGCTGCAGCATATTCTAAATCTGCAATAATAAATTTATATATATCTGCAACCGTTGATCTATTAATTGATATAGCATCATCAGGAGTAATAGGTTTATGAATTAGAAATACACCACCATATAATCTTACTAAATTGAAGTAATGATAAGCCCTTAAAAAGGTAGCTTCTGCTGATAGTTCTTTTCTTTGTTGTGTAGTAATTATAACCGATGTTGAATCTGATTTAAGTACGCCAGTAACTTCATCGTAGTTTATACTCAAACTTTTTAAAATAAGATTAATATTTCGTATGTTAAAATAAACATTCGTCCAATAGTTATTAATAGAATTTAATGTAGTGCTAGGAATAAACAAATCAAGATCGCTTAACTCACGGTTTGGAACTGAAGTACTACCAGCATTACCCATTATAGAATTATCACTTCTAAGTTCAGTCATCTTCCACTCATCTACCAATGGAGCTTTTAAGCCACTATAACAACCAGTTAATGCTTGTTGAATTTCAATACCTGTTTTATAATAGTTAGAGGTAGCTACATTTGATAAAGGATTTAAGTCAATACTTTTTTTGCAAGCAGCTAAAAATAGCATGGGTACAAAAATTAGTGTTATTATTTTTTTCATTTTTAGTAGTTTAAATTCGTTTATGCTTTAAAAATTGATATCTATGCCAGCTAATATTGTTCTATTTATAGGAAAGGTGCCTCTTTGATACCCATCAATAAGCACAGAAGCGTATGGTCCTGTTTGAGATCTTCCTTCAGGATTAAGACTTCTGTAATTTTTTCCAAAATTGCAATACAAATTTTGTGCAGATAGATAAAATCTTAGCGATTTTAATTTTAATTTGCTAACCATGTTACCTTCAAATTTGTAACTTATATTAACTTCTCTTATTGCCCAATATGAAGCATCTTCAACAACGTAGTCAGTTAACATCCAGTTAAATCCTGTACCTCTTGAAAGTGGTGTTTTTCCATCTCCAGGATTAGCGGCACTTATCCACCTGTTGTTATTATATACTTTAATTACTCTACCCGATTCGTTATAATTAGGATCACCATTAATTAGTTTTCCGCCTTGACTACCTTGTAAGCTAAATGTTAGTTCAAATCCTTTAACACTAATATTATTAGTCATACCCCATGTAAAATCAGGATAAGGGTTTCCAATATTTACTCTATCGTTATTATCAATAACCTTATCCCCATTGATATCAACAAGTTTAAGACCCCCTGGAGTAAATACAGCAGATAAATTTGAAGTAAGTCCAGCAGCTTTAGCATCATCTATGTGTTTTTGGGATAGCCAAACACCATCGGTTTTAAAACCATTATAATATATTAATTGCTGACCTGCTTCATTTTTGTAAACTTCCGATCGTTCTCCATAATTTAATAAATAAGTTTCTTTTCCTAATTCAAGGATTTTATTTTTACTATGCGATAGATTAGCAGAAGTTGTCCATTTAAAATTTCCTCTTTGTATGTTTGTGTTAGTTATGTCTATTTCAAAACCTTTATTTTGAAGACTACCGATATTATTCCAGAATTGTGGAGCGCCGCTAAATGCCATTGTAGATTGTTGAAGAAGTAATTTCTCGGTTTTAGATTCGTACACATCTATAGTTAATCCAAGTTTATTTTTGAACAAGGAAATATCTGCGCCAAAATTTGTTTGAAATGTTCTCTCCCAGGTTATATCTTGATTTCCAAAAATAGCAGCATTATTAAATAGTCCAGCATTTAAAGTTCCAGTACCTGCACCAAAAGAATAGTTTGCTCTAGAAAGTAAATCAAGATAAGCGAAATCGCCAATACGATTATTTCCTGTAGCTCCATAGCTGCCCCTAAATTTCAGATTGGTTAACCATTTTATATCATTAAGAAATTTTTCTTTACTTGCAGCCCAACCAACCGATACGGCAGGGAAACTACCCCACTTATTACCTGGCGCAAAATAAGAGCTTCCATCAGTTCTTAAACTAGCGCTTAAGAGATACTTGTTATTGTAGGCGTATGTTACACGGCCAAGATAAGATAAAAGACCTACTTTATTTTTTGTACCAAAAGTTCTTCCTTGATCAATTTGTGCAGCTGCGTTTAGTGTTCTTATATCATCATTAGGAAAATTCATTCCTGTGGTTTGGTCTCTATTTATATTTGTACGTTGAGAAGTAAAACCTGCTAACAATGTAAAATCATGACTCTTAATTTTTTTTGTATAGTTCAATGTGTTTTCAGAAAGGATATCTATATTAGATCCATTTGTAAATATCCCATAGTTAACATCCCCTTCTCTATTGGCATCAGTTTTGTAAAATTCGAGACCATTACTTTGATTAATATAACCAGATGCTAGTGTTTTAAAATTTAATCCGGGTAATAAAAGAACATTTAATTCAACCGATGACTGTAATCTATATTCACTAGAATTTAGGTCTGAATTATCAACAGTTGATTTAGGATTATTTTGCGCTGACCCGCTAGGGTTGGCAGATGTGGTTGAATAAGATGACCCATCAGGCATTAAGCCAGAATATGCGAGACCTGAAAAATGTCGCGGGTGTGCATAATCACCTGCTTTAATATTTGCATATTGGGGATTTGTATTTACTAATGTCGCTGTTGCTGCAGTATGTCTAACAGGCATCCATCTAGGGAATCGCCAAAAATTAGTAAAGTTTTCCGAAGGTGATTGCTTTGTTGAATATGAAGGATTAAGATTAATAGTAAGTTTTACTTTACTACTTAATTCAAAATCTAATCTTGCTCTTATATTTAATTTTTCGTAGTTACTCTTATACATCATACCTTGATCTTTCTGATACCCGCCAGAGATGAAATATTTGGAATTTTTGTTACCTCCTGAAGCACTTAGTTGTATATTTTGAATTAGCGCAGCTCTTAATGATTCGCTTTGCCAATCTGTACTCTGTTTATCTCTTAAAGCATTTTCAATAATGTATGCAGCCCTATCACCTGATGCTACAGTATTGACAGATTGAATTACTGTAGGATCAGCAGCTCTTAGTGCCATTTCATAAAAAAGCATATTCGTATACTCTGTTGTGGTCATTACATCATATCTCTTGTAATCTGTTTTTTGACCAATTGTATATTTAAATGCGTATTTTGGTTTATCTGAATTCCCTTTTTTTGTTGTTACTAAAATTACCCCACCAGAACCACGTGACCCATAAATAGCAGCTGATGCAGCATCTTTTAATACCTCAATAGATTCTACATCTGCGGCATTTAAATAAGCGAGTCCATCTGCAATTGGTTGTCCATCCACTACTATTAATGGACTTGCAACGGCATTAATAGATGTTATACCTCTAATACTTATTTTAGGAGCAGCGCCGGCTTCAGATGAAATATTTTGTACAGTTAACCCAGCAATTTTTCCCTGTAAAGCTTGGTCTAACCTAGACACAGGAATTTCATCTAATCGATCATTTTTGTATTTGGATACTGCGCCAGATACAGTGGATCTTTTTTGAGACCCATAACCAATTACCACAACTTCTTCTTGTGTTGTATTTGCAATCACTAGCGAAACATTAACGACTGTTTTACCAACAATAGAAACGGTTTGAGCAGTGTATCCTATAAAGGAAAAAATGAGTACAGCTGTATTCTTTTTAATTTCTAATGAAAACGTTCCATCTTGTTTAGTAACAACACCACCTCCTTTAGTATTAAGGGCTAAAACAGAAACCCCGCTCATTGCTTTTCCTGTAATGCTATCAACTACTTTGCCCGTTAGTATTACCTTATTTTGAGCAGATACTGTTGAGGTAAAAAATAACATTATTAGCAACATACTTAAACTAAACAGCACCAAAATTGAATGCCTATTTTTTTTATTTTTCATATTTTTAATTTTTACTTTTAAATTTAATCTGGAATATTTTTCTATGCATATTTAATATATTATTTAATAATTGCTGTCGGTCTTGTCAGTTCAACTTTAATGCCTTTATATTTTATAATATAAATACCACTTGGTAAATTAGTTACATTAAAACTTGTACTGTTAAATCCAATAGGTAAAAGAATATTATTTTTTTTGAGAACCCTACCAGATATATCAAAAATAAACACATCTCCCAATTCAACTTTTGGAGAATAAATGCGAACTGAAAGTGTATTACTATTACTCATGTATGCATTCAAATATGCTTTTTCTTTACCAGCAGGCGGGTAAATAGTTAACCTACCATTTGTATACGTAAAACTGTAATTTAAAGAAGCAGCCCCTCCTACAATTATTGGATAATTTCCTGCAGAAGAATTTGTAGTAGCTGTTGTAGTTGCCACAGAAGCCGTAGTTAAATTAATAACTGTATCCCCCAATACAAATCCTGAATAAGTAGTAGTAAATATTGGATTAATCTCACCTTGAATTTTTACTGTATCTAGTACTTTAACAATGAGTGCTTTTTTATTTATGGTTAATAGTTGTACCACATTTACAGCAGGTAAGTATCCTATATCACCAGCTTGCGAAGCAGTTATATTAGTAGTACCAGCTCCAACAATATGAACAGTGTTGGTTCCTATTATTGTTGCAACACTGGAGTTACTGCTTGTATATGTGATGGGAATAGTATTGTTAGTACTTGTTGATGTTAAAGTAAAGTCGGCATTACCATAGGTTTTTGCAGTTAATGCATTAAATGTAATTGTTTGCGACTGCCTTGCTTGTATGGTTAGTGTGCCGTTTACCATATTAATATTGTAGTTAGCAGCAGTTGCACCCGCTACCGTAATTGGGTAAATACCTGGTGTTGATAAAGTTGTTGCAGTTGTATTTAAAATAACGGGAGTAGATAAAACAGATGGTGTTTCACCTAAAACAAACCCAGTATATGTAGCAGTTAAGGCAGGATTAGGTTGGGTTTCAAATTTAGTTAAATTGTTGGCTGAAATTGTAAGTGCAGCTTTGTTTACTGTTAATATTTGCGTAACGCTTGCTGCAGGATAAAATCCATCGCTAGCCTGTGAAGCATTAATATTAGATGTACCTGCACCAGTAATGTGTATATTACCGCCAATTATAGTAGCCACTGCAGGATTACTACTAGTATATATTATAGGCTGTGTAGTGTTCAAACTGTTAGCCCCGCCATTAAAATCACTATTGCCATAAGTTTTTATTGGCAAAGGATTAAAAACAAAAGGCGTAGATGATGGCACAGCCCCAGCAGTAAAAGATCCAAAACTACTTACAGTTGCATTTACAATATTAGTAGTGTTATTTCCAGTACCAATTGGTAATGACCAAGATGATCCGGTGTTAAAGATTAGGCCTATTCCTGTATTTGGTAAAGTTGTAAAAGTAGAACCTTCCAAAGCGGTGTTCCAATTTAATTGAAGACTACTACTACCAGTTCCGTTTATACGATTAATATTCCATACTGCATTTACAACTAGTTGCTTTTGAGCAGGTGTTAATTGTGTGCCATTAACTTGCCCATTACTAGTTATGCCTATGAATGCGGCTGCAGTAAAACTTGAAACCGTTGTTGGAGAAAGAGTAACAGGTAAAAAATAATTAACTGTTCCTATTGGTAAAGTAACGGAAGTAGACAATCCATCATACTGCACCACACTTTGTGCACCAGTAGTACTATTATAATCGGTAACAATATAATTTGTTGAATTATAGTTCCCATTAATAACCCCGCCGGCCAATACAAATAAGGTATCCAATGGACGAAGAGTGATTTTTGCATTTATACCTAATCTGCGGTAAACAGAAAAGTTTCTATTTACAGTGATTGAAGCATTTACATCTACTGATCCTGCAAAAATAGACGCGTTTCCAGAACCTGAAGAAATTCCAAAAGGTTTTGTTGTTTCTCCATTAAATACATAATTAGTACCTGCCTGAAATGATTTATTTCCTGTAACAATTACACTGCCTGTTAAAGAATCAAGACCATTAACATTTGCAGTAATTAAGGTTGCTGTATCGCTTATAAAAGTGTAACTTCCTCCAACTGATGTGGCTATAGCTGGCTTAGACAGGGTTAATACCCCGCTGCCACTAGTTGTATGTATTACATTTGTATTGGGTGCAATACCTGGCCCATTTATGGATAAGCCAACATTACCAGCAAGTGTAGAAGCAGGAATACCCGTAATTTGATAAGACCCAACAAGTGTATTACCAGTAATATTTGTAGTAGTGCCCGATACCTTAGATGTGAAGTTTGCTCCTCCAATAATTTGAAAACCTGAACCGAAATTTATTTTTCCATATATCTGTGAACTCGTATCTACTTTTAAATTTCTTAATAAAGTTACATCTGCATAGTTAGCCACAATAAAATTGGGAACAGCTATTATTCCTGTACCTGATATAGTTTGCGGTGTGTTATTACCTGCAATGACTAAGTTATTAGTACTACCTGCAACAGGATAACCGTATGTACCATTAACAACTAGATTACCTAATAATGGTGTAGCACCACTTGTATGTGTAATAAATGTGCACCCATTATCAATAGTAAGTCCTTCTATTCTATAAAAAGTACCGTCACTTGTAAAAGTTGATCCGTTTTGTATAAAAATATTTGCATAATTTTTATTGCCGCTCCAGCTAGAACTACCATAGGGTAAGTTATCCGTATATTGAACATTTGAGCCTCTGTAATAAATATTGCTTCCAAGCTCGAAGTTTGTAAACTGAGTTGAAGAATTATTTCCTATAGGACTTCTTCCTGAATAATAATATAATGAAGCCCCTGATTTAAATAAAATAGTATTAATAATAGAAGAGTTAAAGCCCGATGTTGTTGTTGAATCATTTATATAACAAGAAGAACCATTTGCAAAAATAAGTGAAGTGCCGCTAGTTGTAGTAATATAACTTCTTGTATGAACATTTGATAAAAGAGGGCTTAAATAAAGAGTTCCGGAAATTAAACCAGAAGGCGGTGTAGAGCCTGTTGCGAGTTGAATATTTACATCGTAATTAAACAACGCGGAAGTTTGACTAGTTCCTCCAAGTGTTAAGGTATCAATAGCTCCAACAACTAAGTCATCATTCAAAGTAGCATCTCCATTGATAATAATTGTTGCAGAACCTGCGGAACTTCTTCCAATATTAATTCTTGCACCGTTAATACATTTTAACTGTGCGCAATAATTAGTAGAGCCTGTTATTGTTGCAGTAACGCGACCAGTAGTAGGTACTGTGCCTCCAACGTTGGAGCCATCAAAAATCAAAATATCAGTAGCTACTGGTGTAGTTCTTGATACACCTGAGCCATTTAAATTACTATTCCAGTTAGTTGAAGTATTATAACTTGAATTTAAACCGCCTACCCAATAATAAGTTGTTTGCGATTGAGCCATGTTACTTAAACATAAAAAAGCAATAAATACAATAATTTTATTCATATAGAAACTTTTTATACTAATTAAAAATAAATTATTTAATAAAATCTTCTCTCATCGGACTAAAGGTGTCGATCAACACGCCAGCCTCTATACAAATTGCGCCGTGCACAATATTGGATGGTATAATAAATCCATCCCCTGCTGATAATATTTTTTTAACACCTTCAATTTCTACTTCAAAAACACCACTTTCTACATGTGATATTTGAGAGTGATAATGATTGTGTAAAGTGCCTACTGCACCTTTTTCAAAATCAACTTTAACTAACATTAAATTTTCATCCCAGGCCATGATTTTCCTTTTTACACCTACAGCAACTTGTTCCCATTCAGTTTCTGAATTTTCAATAAACACTTTTTTTAATTCTTGTGATTTCATAAAATTAGACGTTTTTTTTCTTGTTTTTTATTTATTAATTTTTTTTTCATTATACATGACAACGAAAGGCCCCTCCCAATTTAACCCTTGCGAAACATGATTTTGTTTTTTATTAAAATTGTTATTGCATTGTGCTATTTGTATTTTTTTATTTCCTAACATTATTTCTGCTACAGAATAAGAAGCATCATTTTGTAAAATTTTTATTTGATTAACTACTGGATAAGAATTGGAAGAAAATTCATTTACAGGATCATACTTTCCATGTACCTCTATAACATTAATGAACAATTCATCTTTCCCATTCTTTCTAATAATCATAGCTGGTTCATGTCTTAGATTAAAATTTGAATCGTCTGCGCCAGAACGGGTAAAGAAAATTTGTGCAGACCCTTGCACTAAAGTAGAAAGTGTATAATAGGTATTATTATTTAAAAAAGTAAACTGAGCAATGCTATCAACAACAGTTGCTTCTGCTTCTTTCCAGATAAACTGGTAGCCATTTTTAGTTCCGAGTGTTTCTTGCTTTTTTGTATTAGCATCGTACTTAAATGAGGTATTAATGAATTGGCCGTTGTACTGAAAAGGCAGATCGTACTGATGTTCTACTGTAGAAGCAGCATTAAAAATATCTATAATTATTTTTTTTTCTTCGGGTAATTGCAGCATATATAAACTTCGCTGAAGCTGTACATTCTTATATGCATTCTCTTCTTTGGCTGCAACAACCAGCAGTGAAGGATTGCTTATATCGGAAAATAATTTTACTGCATGAGATTTTTCGCCCAATTCGCTAACCCCGTTAAAATGACTTGTTTCATCAACTACAATAGTGTTATGAGCAATTGTTTGTGCTGCGTAGTTTGTATTCTCGGGCAGGTAGCGACCACCATACTTTTGTTCAATACCAATAAAACGGGCCGAACCATAATCCTGTAAAATTTCATTGCCTTTATCAAAAAGGTTGATATTTAACCGGTCAAAATGGCCATGCCCGAGACCCTGCGAAGCGTATTTAAAAATTAAACTGGTTAAATTATTTTCTTCCCCATTTCTCAAAACACTTATTCCCCCTTCATTGCCTTTTACTCCATCGGTACTTTCAATGGTTTTGTAAGGATAAGTATCAGAAATATTTTTGCTTTTTGCCAATGAAGCCGCAATTTTTAAGCCGCCCGCATTCAGCATTACCCTGTTTTGCTTTTTAGCAATGGTCAATAAACCATTATCGTTTCCATAAACTTTCCATGCAATATTAATAGCGGTAACAATTTCATTGGTTGTGTAATCTTTATCCTTTATTGCATCGTTCATTGGAAAAAATACTCCATCAGTATTTGTTTGCTGTAAACAAGTTAGTAGTGCCTTCTGCAAAATTTTATTTCTATGTTCAAATATTTTTAAAGATGGGTTGGTATTGTTTAAGGAATTTGCAAATAACATGTAGGGTAAAATGGCATAGCGTACATAGTAAGGCCCTTCGGTATAGTAGCCATCAGGTGAAAAAAGATTATCCATTTGCGCCAAAAAGCCGGTTTTACCATCTTTATTGCTTCCATATAAAGCAATGTCAATATAATCTTTATTGTTACTGGCTATACCAATAATACCAACTCCGGCACAAGCCCAAACACTATGATTGTGCAACCGGTCAAACCATTCTTTTAAATCTTTTGTGAGATAATCCACTTCGGGTTTAAAAGCGCCATCTTCAATTTGTTTTCTTTCTGAAGGACTGAGTGAATTATAAATAAGGTCATAAGCCATGCCTGCATACACCATCCAGTTAGCATCGTTTAATGCCTGCCAGAAAATACGCCCGGGTGAAGTGCTTGTTGCCTGTGGATGGTTTTTTAATGTTGGATTTAAAGCGGCATATTTCATCATCATATTCTTAACCAGTGTTGCATATTTTGCATCGCCTGTAAGATTGTACAAGATTCCGCTGTTGAACATCAACGTATAATTGGCCTTATGTTTATCATGTGTATATCCGCCTGCAGGGTCTTTGGGAAAAGGTACATCTACATCTTTTCCTACCCATTTATCAACATCATTTTTTAATTGAGTGTACGATTTAAATAGCAAAGCATATTTTGAAATACCCATTTTCACTTCTCCAACTTCTTTCTTTGTAAAAAAAGTAACAGGGCGTTGTTGTGCATTAGACAAAACACAAGCAATCAAAAAAAATTTTATTACAAACAATCGCAGCATGGTTATATTTTCAGTTCGCTTTAAGCAAAATAAGTTCCGCCGTTAATCTCCACGCTCTCTCCATTAATAAATGAAGAAGCATCACTCGCCAGATACAAAACAAGGTCACCCACTTCTTCTGCTTTCCCTTCCCTTCTTAAAGGAGTAGAAGCTGCCACACTTGTTCTTACCTCTGTTTTTGTAAACGTGTTATGAAAAGTAGTGTTTATCATACCGGGGGAAACACAATTTACCCGGATGCCTTTGGGGCCAAGTTCTTTTGCAAGCCCCCTTGTTAATGTGAGCACAGCACCTTTGGCTGTGGCATAAGCAAGAGCGCCAAAGCCTCCACCGTCTCTTGCAGCTTGTGATGCAAAATTTACAATTGTACCTCCTTCTGTCATATAGGGCACCACTTCTTTAGTAGCCAGGTAAACGGATTTAAGGTTCACATCAATAACAGCATCCCAGAATGCTTCATCCAGGTCAGCCAAAACTTTTCTACCCATTAAACCACCGGCAACATTTATAAGAACATGAATCGTATTGCCATAAGTCGCAACACATGTTTCCACTAGGTTTTTTACATCTGAGGCTTTTGTCATGTCTCCAAAAATCGCAATAGCATCACCACCAGCATCTTTAATCAGTTTTATAGTTTCATCTGCCAATGCTTTGTTACCAAAATAATTCACACAAACATTTGCACCGGCTGCTGCCAGCTTTAAGGATGCTTGTCTGCCAATATCCCTGGAACCGCCTGTTACAATTGCTACTTTACCTTTCATTAGGTTTAATTGTATTTTAAAAGCAAGTCTTTAAATGAAAATTCCTTTTTAGAAAGAAGCTGTAAATAGACTGATGATATAATTTTCAGAAAAATTTCATCTACTAAGTAATTGTACAGCAAGTTTCGTGTCGTAATAATAAGGGTCAATAATCAGATTACAATATTTAACTCTAATTTAATATTGAAAAAATTAAGGCATTTGTTAAATATTTTCTTACAAAATAATACATAAATTAGTAAAATACTAAATTTTAAGCACCGATAACGTTACCGGCAACGTTACCGACATTCTCGTACTATTTTAAACAGTAGCTTTGGTTCCCAAACGACTTGCTAATGGAGAAGCCGGCTACAATAAAAGATATTGCCAGGAAATTAAATATTTCCATTTCTACTGTATCAAGGGCTATAAGAAATGCATCTGATGTAAATAGTGATACCAAAAAGGCTGTTATGGCATTAACAGAAGAGCTGAACTATCAACCTAACAGGCTGGCACTTGGTTTAAAACAAAAACAAACCCATACCATTGGTGTAATAGTTCCCAATCTTGATTATGTTTTATCCATGATGGTAAGAGGCATTGATGAAGTGGCGCTGGAAGCAGGTTACACGGTAATGGTTTGCCAGAGCAACGAATCCTTTGGAAGAGAATTAGTAAATACAAGGCGATTGGTTGAGAGCTTAGTGGATGGCTTTATTATTTCAGTATCCAGCGAAACAAAATCCTTTGAACATTTTAAAAAGATACAGGAAAGAAATATTCCCATGGTGGTATTTGACCGGGTTACCCCGGATCTTATTGCTCCAAGTGTTAGGTTGGATAATGAAAATGCTGGTTTTATTGCTACAGAACATTTATTGGAACAAGGCTATAAACGTATCGCCATTTTAGCAGGGCCTAAAAATTTAGGCATCAGTAACAGCCGCATGGATGGTTATTTAAATGCATTGAAAAAATACAAGATAAAAAAGGATAATGACCTTATTATTCATTGTGATTTTAACCAGGATTATGCATTTTTTGCTACACAGGAATTATTAGCTATGAAAAAAAGGCCCGATGCAATCTTTACTATCAGCGACAGGATGGCTATTGGTGCTATGTTGGCTATTAAAAAAAAAGGATTAAGAATGCCAGAAGATATCGGCCTTGTTGGATTTAATAACGAACCTGTGGTAAGCCTTGTTACTCCTCAAATTTCAAGTGTGGATATGTCGTCCTTTGAATTGGGCAAAGCTGCTGCAAAACTATTTATTGAAACCATGCATAATAATGAAGACATGAATAAAGTTGAACAAATATTGAAGCCTAAATTATTCATCAGAGAATCTTCACAAAAAATAATATCTATAACAAGCGGTAAAAAATAAACAATGTTGTTAAGAACCTTATTCCTTAATTGCTCGCTATTAATGAGTTTAATTTCTTTTGCAGAAACAATTGTGGTAAAAAACCAGAAAGAACTTGCAAATGCAAATAGCACAGTAAAGCCTGGTGATATTGTTATACTCCAAAATGGTGAATGGAATAATGTATTGCTGTCTTTAACCTGTAGTGGCACAAAAGAATTACCTATTACTTTTAAAGCCCAGACGGCTGGTAAAGTTTTAATTACCGGAAATTCAAAACTTAAAATTGGAGGAAGCTATATTGTAGTTGATGGGCTTTACTTTTTAAATGGTTATTCTGGTGCAGAAGCAGTAATAACATTCAGAAACAATAGTGATGAAATAGCCAACAACTGCAGGGTAACAAATACGGTCATCAACGATTTTAATAACCCAAAAAGATTAAATGAAAATTATTGGATTGCCTTTTATGGAAAGAATAACCGATTAGATCATTCCAGTTTTCTGAACAAAAAAAATTTAGGGGTATTGCTAGCAGTTATACTAGATGATGAAAGAAGCAGGGAAAATTTTCACTCAATTGATCATAACTATTTTGGACTAAGATTGCCACTTGCATCAAATGGAGGAGAAATTATTAGAGTAGGTGTATCACAACATTGTGAATTCAACTCTAACACTCAAATAACTGATAACTTTTTTGAACATTGCGATGGAGAAGGTGAAATCATTTCTATAAAATCTGGAGAAAATATTATTCGAAATAACCTTTTTAAAGAATGCCAGGGTGCTGTTGTTTTCAGGCATGGAAATAATAATACGGTCGAAAACAATATTTTCTTAGGCAATAATAAAGAAGGTACAGGCGGCGTTCGTATAATTAATAAAGGTCAATGGGTAGTAAATAATTTATTTTATAAATGCCGTGGCGAAGGTTTCCGTTCACCTTTATCCATTATGAATGGTGTGCCAAATTCACCGGCAAATCGTTATGTAGCAGTTTCAGATGCTGTTATTGCCAATAATAGTTTTGTGGAATGTACATCTATTAGTTTTTGCGAAGGAAGTGATACAGAAAGAACAGTACAACCCTACAATTTGAAGTTTTTAAATAACCTTTTTTACAATTCAAAGGACAATCAACTGTACAATGTTTATGACGACATAAGCAGGATAAGTTTCAGAGGAAATTTAGTGAGTAAAACAATGCAGCAAAAACTTAGAGATGGATTTATTAAAACTTCACTTACAACTCAACAGGTAAGTAAATTAATGTTGCCAGATGCAGGTGCCAATTCAATAAATCCAATACCCGATTCACTACATTCAGCAGGCAGCGGCAGACTTGTTATGGCCCTTTCTGAAAAACAAGGTTTATCTGATTTTAAACAGTTACAAAATATTATCACAAACGCATCATCAGCTTGCGGTGCAAGATGGTTTAGTCAAAAATTTCAAATTAAAAAAACGGTAACGGTAAATTGCAAAACTGCTGCTGAAGTAATTCAACAGCTTGCATCAAACATCAATAATACATTAATCATAAATCTTACAGAAAGTGAGTATGTTTTCCAATCACCTTTAAGTGTAAATAATGATGTATCTATAACAACTACCCAAAAGCAATTCATTAAATTTTCTTTAAATGCCTCTAGTGCAGATTATTTCATTCAGCTAAAAGCAGGACATACTTTGGCGCTTAATAACCTTCGGCTTAACTTGGCTTCAATTACAAGCAAAACTTTTATTACAACTGATACTTCAGGCAGTAGTAATCATTGCAATTTTTCAATGAGTAATTGCAGTATAACGAATAGCAATGGCATCTTTTTTAATGCCTCAAGGTCAAGTGTATCTGACAGTATTCTTATAAAAAATTGCAGCTTTATTAATAACGTTGGCGATGTGTTTAAATTTATAGAAGAAACAGATAATAAGGGATATTATGGCGTGGAAAAATTAAAAATAACAAACTGCACATTTACCGGTAATAAAGGGCAAATTTTAGGAATGTTACGTAGCGGCAGGGATGAAAGTACCATGGGGCCGTTGCTTATTTTTTCAAACAATAATTTAAATAATTGTACAACAGAAAATAACAGAGGACTAATAAATCTCTATGGTGTACAGCGTTCATTTATCGAAAAGAATAGTTTCACTAATTGTAACGAAGGAAAAACGCTGATACAATATGAAGACATGGTAAGATCTGTACATTTTTTAAGAAAAAACTCCCTTAGTAAATCCGGCGTTTTACTTACTAATAAATTTGTACAGACTGAAAATTAATACAAACAGCCACCGCACAGTAAGCTGCTATGAATTCTTTCGATTCAAAACCAGAATCCCTTTTCCAAAATCTGACAAACTATTTGTCTACTTTTAGACTGTACTAAAAAGGGGGAGCTTACAAGAGTTAAATGATTTATTGCTGCATTATAGTATTGGTAACGTATTGCTACAAAATAAACTGAAAACGAAAAACTGGATATATAAAAATAATAGGTAACTTAGAAAATATAAACCTTCCTATATAAACAAGTTAGGTAACATGCTGAAAGCGCCATGAAATGGGAATCTAAATTAATCAAATACAAAGGGACAGCTAGAATATCTGTCGCTTTTGAAAAAAACATTGAGCTAATTGCTCGGATAAAAACAATTGAGGGCTCCCGATGGAGTCAATCATTAGGGGTGTGGCACATTCCTGATACCGAAGAAAATAGGCTTCGATTCAAGCTTCCATTGCACTCCATTTCTACCCCCTCGCAAGAAGGGATTTTACAAATAGAAAAATTCAAACAATGGCTACTTTCAAAACGCTACAGTCCAAGCACCCTCAAAACCTATAGTGAAGCATTGAAATCATTCTTGATTTTCTATAGAGAAAAACCTGTTGCTGAAATTACTAATGAAGATGTAATTATTTATAACAACGAGTATATATTGAAAAACAATTTATCGGCTTCCTACCAAAACCAAATCGTCAATGCCATTAAATTGTTCTTTCAAACCATTAGAGAAACAAAGATGCTGGTAGATAAAATACATCGCCCAAAACGTTCTAAACTATTACCTAATGTATTGAGCAAAGAAGAAATAAAATTAATTTTGAATGTGCATAACAACATCAAGCACAAAATGATGCTTTCGCTTATTTACAGTTGTGGACTTCGTTGT